>ERZ778504.436-NODE-436-length-44375-cov-8.294292_pt1 | contig 44375 bp, 39 predicted proteins | sample MGYA00510046_ERZ778504 | MGnify/ENA primary metagenome ERZ778504 (study PRJEB29527, sample SAMN07138964) | mouse gut metagenome | material: feces | host: mouse | place: China:Nanjing | collected 2016-01-25 ...
CCCTATCCATCCCCGCATTAAAATACGGGGATTTACGGGCGGATTTCATTAAATATTAACCTAGGTATACATATCATCATGCAATGGTACCATCATATGTCTTAACGATGATATACAAATAGTCAAAACTAGTGAAAAGTATCCTATTTGGCAGCAAAAGAGATTCAAAATTTTTTTAATTAAAATTTTTAGTGCACAAAAAAGCCACTGCTTTCTTTCAAGAAGATCGCAATGGCAAGAGATTTACTGCCTATAAGTAATCAACTGATAGGACTTTTCAGGATGAAATTCATCACCTTGTTGTATTTACTTAAAGTTATAGGTAGCATGTTTTTAAGCATTGTCGCTGGCGTTATTTCTTCATGGTTCTATGACAAATTTATTAACAAAAAGAAATGACACCAAAAGAGCGCTAGTATTCTTTACCAACGCTCTTTTATTTTATCACCATATGATTTTGTGTATATATCATTGTATCATCATATAGTCAATTTTTCTACAATCTATTAGTATTAGCAATAATCTCTGCATCAGTTTTTTCATCACTTGGATTTCTTGAGTAACAAAAACTTAGTCTTGGTTCTACACCTAATTTATCGAACAATGTAGCTCTAAAAATCTTAGTTTTATCTGCATTAAATGGAGACCTAAATTTACCCTCAGGATTAAGCATAGTCCCATAACAATAACGTTTAGCTGGATCCTCCGAATCTGAGTTACTTATTGATATGTTAAGACCCTCTAACTGTGTTTCATCATAAGTTTTAGGATCTGGCACATTTGTGGGAATGAATTTGTTCAATTCCCTAGAAAATTCAACCATCAAATTATGCAAATTGACGGAATATTTAATGCCAAAATATTCCCGAATTGTTTTTAGATCGCCAAGTAAACTATTACTATTGGCTTCAAGAATTAAATTTTGTTCAATATCGTCATATCTCATAAATTCCAATTGTACTAAGGCATATTCATTATGTCGTTTAATCGGATCTATAAATCTTTTGACCAATACAACATATTGTTTCTTTTTATACGAAAAAGTAAAGCTAGCAATGGTCCAATTTTTTTCTTTCATATCATCTTTTAATGCAGCTAAATTTTGTAAATTTGTCATATAAAAACCTTCTTACTTGAATTTAAGGGTATTATTAAACTACCCATATCAATTATAGAGGAAGCGACATTAAGTGGAATATGCAAATTTTTGGGATGCACTTCCAGAAATTAGTGAGAATGAAAAGAAACAGGAAATTAAAGATTTAGGTTATAATCCTTTAGAACAGTATCCTATTGGAAACTAGTAGATTAATCTTAAACAGAACAATTTCACCTTTATTCTGTTAAAAGTTTAATGTGTAGCATAAAATTAATAATAAAGATTAAACATAATAAAAAGTCGATAAATCAGCAGTAGCAGCATATGATTTATCGACTTTTTGCTATGTTTTCATTCCCAACCATCATTTTCATCAATTTCAAGTTTTTGAACATTAGCTATATCTTTTCCTCGAACTTCTTCATCAGTAAAATATTTTCCTTTATCGTTAGCTAAACGTTTAGCAACTTCTTTTTCTAAAAATACGTCTTCTTGTTGATTTAAATCAGTCATTTAGTACTTCCTTTCCAATAGGTCTTAATTCTCTCGGATTATATTTTAAATCCTTATATTCCTGCTGTAGTTCTTTTTCATAATCAAAATTATCTAAAGAGGTATCCAACCAAATATTATATTTTTCTGAAACAGGTAGTACAGTAGAATTTGCTTGTTTTTTGTTCTTAATTGAACTTTTAACCATTAGTAATTTCCTTTTACGAATTAACAATCAATAACTTATTTAGTTAAGTTAACCTTACTTCTAAGATACGAAGTTCCAGCAGTTATCCATATATTTATATCACTATATAATTACATGATTATGTCAATAAATAGCTATATGTGCATTTAATTATTTGTCTACAAATATCTATATAAACCAAAATGTTTAGTAATAATTTAAATTAAGTTAGAAATACTATGTAAACAATCAGCCAATAGATTTTGAACCAGAGGATAGAGTTATGCCCTCGAAAAGAGGACACAAATCAAAAAACAGCCAATGAGTTCATCACCGTCGTCTTTCAGCTCTCTTTTAGTATTGCCTATTTTTTTCAGCAATCTATCAAGAGGGCACGCTTTACGTTCTATTTGCTCCGAACAACCTAATAATTACTTACCTTCGTTATCAGGAAGCGCATATGCTCTATACGGCTCTGACTGCCCTGTACTAACTACAGATCTTCCAGCGAGACGCATAGACAAATGACCACCCCTACCGTTTCTGCTTTACTTATTTTTCCACGTCTAGGATAAACAAGTTAGGTTACAGCGGTCGTAGTCACCGCTTGACGTTTTTCAGAATACCTAATTCTTATCATACGAGCTGATTCTCTGCAGTAGCTCAGCCAAACTGCTAGTTGTTTTTAAGTCATGGATAACTAGCGCTCAAAAATCCATTAAAAAAGGAGCCAAACTATTCACTAATAGCCCAGCTCCTCGCTTAATTTCATCATTGATAATCTAGTGGTTTTTTAGTATAATCTTCTTGTGACTGATAGTCATGGAAGAATTGTGAAAAAACCATTAAATTTGATAAATAATTAAGTCTCAATTAATTTCCGTGTTAAATTGATTGAGGAGCTAAAACTAAGGTCTGTTAGATTTAGCTGACCCCGTTCTAATTATCGGTAGAACGGGGTTTTTCTTTTCACCTATTAAATTTTCTAGAGTTATTGTAACTTAAAAAAAGAGACTCGTCTGCATTTTTTTGCAGGCGAGTTTTTGTATGGGGGGGGAAAAAGCTCAGTCTATCAACATTTTTAAATGATAAAAAATGTTTTCGAGTGTACTATTTTTAGAACTTTAAAATAACTATTGATTATTTCAATTAGTTTCATTATCATAAATTTATATCGAACACGTGTTTGTGATTAGGAGGGATGCTTTGTTATTTAAACATGGTAAGGAGAGAGCCTTATGTTATGAGTCTCAGCTAAAATTATGAGATTGTAAAAAAATTATTGTTTGGAAGCTTAAAACTTGATATTATAAAATCGGTCGAGATGTGGCAGTTTCGATTTTTAAAATTGAATAAAAAAAAGACGAGGCCTGAGACATGTGTTTTGAATGGTTGTCTCGTTTAAGTTATCTGTTGGCGCAGATAACAACCTCGTCTAGGTAGTACTATACGACTACCGTTACTTATTTTATCAACTGAATCTGTAAATTTCATTAATTTAAAGAAATTTACTCTTTTTGGCATAAAATAACAGCGGACGACGTATGGCTTATTTTGCAAACGGTAATTACCTAGGCGAACAGTATCTAATGCTGTTCGCCTTTTTTAGTTCAAAAAAGCTACCACTTGCCACTCTCGACTTTATTTGAAATTAACTGTTTAAAAGACACATAGAGATTATAAGTATAGTTATTTGTTTGAGTAGAAAAATTAAGAAAAGGGATGATGTTGATGACTACTATCACTGGATTTTATTTTAAAAAGACGAGCAAGATTGTTAGAGAGAAGGAGATTTTGAATAGATCACACAAAATTAGAACTATAAGTGGTGATATATATATCAATCATCTTAACGGCTTATTTTTCACGCTTGACGGCAAATATAAGTTGACCTTGAACGAATTGTATCCCCTGATTACTAAAGCCTATGATACGCACGGTCGACTATTTGCAGCGAGGAAGAATATTCAACAACCATTGATTGCGGGTTCTTTGCGGCGAAAACATGCTCACTAGTAATCTTAGCAGCATCGCTGCTAAACTGGGTGTTCTATTCGGTCATTAATTAAGGATCACGTGTTGTAGAGCATCGAGTTTAGCGGTGTAATACTGCTAAAGCAAATGTGTTTAATAATGGTATTGTTCTTCCGTGCCTATCAAGTAATGCAGCACATTTGCTAACAAAAAGACAGAGCCGTAAAGGCTCTGCTAATGGTGATGAATGGATGTCAGCTTAATACAAACTAACTAAAGCGTTTAACATTTTCAATCCTATATTTGACATATAAACATTTTGCAAAATTATTTTCTAATCTTATTTCCCTCTAGATAGAATGACAATTACAGAACTAATATGCTGACGAGGGTTCGACTCCCTCCATTACCAATATCCCACGGATGTGGGACTAGTACATTGACAATTAAGCTCGAAAGGGTAGTTAAAGCGTAGGTAGTAACAGGGGTAGTTAGTTTATATAAACTAGCGGACTACACTTTCACACAGCCGACAAGTAGAACCTTCTCGACTGGGTACGCTCTGTCTTAAGTAAAGGAGACTATAGATCACCCTGTCACACTAAGCCCATAGTGTGCTTAGTGAAGAGTTTGTATTACCAGTATGGTAACGACGCAAACAGTTGGTAGTCAGCTATAAACTGCACACGCAGGTTTTTCAGATTTATGCCAAAAAACTGATATAGGTAGTTAGTAAAACTACTTGTTGTAAAGACTAGTACGTCTTAATATGTGTTCAATGTATCTAAAATTTGAGCAAAAGCATAGTTCTATCTAATTATTTATAAATAATAAATAATTATTTATAAATAATTATTTACATCGCTAAAAAAATAATTTATAATTTAAACATAAATTAAATTACAACTTGCGAGGTAAAAAGAGATGAAAATTACTAATAAGTTAGCAACAGCGACATTAGTTTCAGGAGCTATGCTTTTAGCTGCAAACAAACCTAATACTGCTCAAGCTGCGGATGTTAATGACAATAATAGCAATGTGACAAAATCCGAAGTAGAACAAAAAGCTGCAGAAACTGCAACTACTGTAACTAAGGAACAAGCACAAGCTGATGTTAAAGAAGCACAAAATCAAAAGGATGTAGCACAATCTAAAGTAACTGAGCTTCAAACAAAAGCAGAAGAAGCAGAAAAGGACACTGCAGCTGCTCAACAAAAAGTTGCCGATGCAACTAAAGCTCATGATGCTGCTCAAGAAACAATTAAAGAAGCAACACCAGAGCGTATTGAACAAGTAAAAAATAATATTGAATCTCAACAACAAGAAGTTGCAAATCAACAAGCTAACCAAGATCAAGCTCAAAAAGAGTTTAACCAAAAGAGCCAAGATCTTACCAAAGCACAAAACGCATTGAACGATGCTAAAAATGCTGAAACCACAGCACAAAGCAATGCTAATGCTGCAAATCAAGCAGTTAAGGATGCTCAATCAGCTTTAAACGCTAATAAAAATGAAATTGCACAAGCTCAACAAAATGTAAACAATGCTGAAAATCATGTTTTAGCTGTTGAAAAGACAATTCAAGATGCAAATGCAAATAAGACTAATCTTGAAAATAACCTTGATCAAGCAAATAACGCAGTATCTCAAGCTCAAAAAGATTTTGATGCTAAAAGTACAGCACTAGATCAAGCCAATGCTAAAGTGAACGAAGCGGAATTAGCTAAGAGTCAACTTCAAAGTAATGTAGATTATTATCAAGCTAAAGTTGATGCAATTAATACCATTACAATGCCTGCTAATTATTTGCATTACAATAAGTGGGGTGGTGCTGACAGTGTTAATGCAGAAGAAGCACATAAAGGCTTAACTTTAAATCACTACAAGAATGATCTTGAAGCTGCAAAGGAAGAAATTAAGAATATTCCAAATCCTAACGGTGAAGGAACATTGCTCCAATTGACTGATGCACAGCAAAAGGAATTAACATTATGGACTGCTAATTTATTAAATGGAGTACGAAAACAATTAGGATTTAAAGATACGATCGTAGTAACACAAGCATCCTTAGACTTTGCAAAATACGTAGCAACTCATTCAACTGTAGAAGGTATTAAACATGACCAAACTGCGATTGAAGAAGCAGATAAGATGATTGGTGGAGCCCGCCAAACTTCCGAATCTCTAGGATTAGGTGGCAGAATTTTAAATATGGATGATGCCAAAGAATCAATTTATAGCACTATTTTAGAAATGCTATTTGATGATGATGTAGAAAGTGGTGGCTGGGGACATGCTTTCCAATTAAGTGGTATGGACTTTCAAGGTTTTCCGTCTGAATATTTAGGTGTAGCATTTAGACCAGATACTAATTTTGTGATTTTCGATTCCTTCTATCCACTAGACGAAGAAAAAGCAAATAAAGGTGGTTTCTTTACTATTCCTGATGACTCAGAATTGCAAACTAAATTAGCAGAGGCTAAAGCTCAACTTGCTCCAAAACAAGTTGAATATGAAATGGCTGTAAAGGGCCAAGAAAATGCTAAAGTAGCTTATAATAACGCTTCTGCTCATTTAATGAGTGCCAAAAATCATTCAGCATCCCTAAACAAGGCAATTGCTGATGTAAATAGCCAACTTTCAAAGATGAATATAGAGTTAGCTAAGGCGAAAACAAGTGCAGAGAGTGCAAAAACAACATTAGCAACTCTTACTGCTCCTGTAGCAGAAAAAGAGACTAATGTTGCTAAAGCTAAAGATAAATTTGATGTAGCTGTAGCAGATTTACATCAAAAACAAGCTGATGTTAGTTTAAACCAAAAACTTGTAAATAGCTCGAAAGATGCTTACAACAAGGCACAATTTGATTTAAATAATGCTAAAAATGCTGTAAAACAAGCTCAAAGCAAGTTAAACGGCTTAAAGGAAAGATTAGCATCACTCCAAAATGCTAAAGAAAATGAAGCTGAAGCAGCAAATAGACTTAACACAGCAAAAGCAGAACTTGAAGAAGCACAAAAAGCCAGTGAAGATGCTCAAGCATCTCTTACTGATGCTAAAAATGTATTAGCAGAAAAAGAAGCAGACTTAGAAAAGACAAAGGCTGTTCTAGCTAAGATTGAAACTGAAGAAGCTGCTAAACAAGCAGTTGAAAAGGCTCAAGAAGAAGCTAAAAAAGCTGCTGAAGAGAAAGCAGAAAATACAAACTTCTACAAGGCAGGAGATCAATTAGTTGATTCAAAGGGTCAAGTAATGCCGGTTGACTACACCGTAAGAGAAAACAAAGTATATGATTCAAAGAGTGTATTTATTGGTGTAGTATCTTCTAAGGTTCAAAGTAGAGTGGTTGCTCGTGCAATTGCTAAGGTTGAATCTAAAGAAGATACACATTCAGTTTCAACTTATGTTCCAAAACATGCTGAAGTTAAAGCAAGCAGTGTACTACCATCTACAGGTACCAAGAACACTAATGTAGCTGGTGTAATTGGTTTAGCAATTGCTAGTGTAGGTAGCTTATTAGGTTTAGGAGCTTCTAAAAGAAAAGAAGAACGTTAAGATTTAAATATTTGTTTTTTAAACGTCCAGTGTAAAAAGCTGGACGTTTTTTGTATGAAAAGAAAAGAAAGGATAGTTAATGAAAACTAGGAAAAGAAGACTAGTTCTGCTAGTTGCAGCAGGCTTAACTCTTGGTGGACTAGCTTTTTGTGGTAATGGTCAAGCATATGCGGCTGCTACCAATGCTCCTCAATCCATTCGAGTTGGTAACTCCGGTGATAAATGGGTTACAGTTTCTCAGGGGAAAATAAGAAGTAACATTCGTGGGGATGCTGATAATGCTAATTCCGGATTACACCGATGCAATATTATCAAACAAGATGGAAAAACAGGACGTGATGCCTACGTATTCTGTATTGACTGGAGTAAGAGAGCACCAAGTAACAGAGAACTTGTAGCTCAGTATCAAGCTAATGGTGCTGTTCAATGGCTAGTTACTGACTTTACTAAAGGCCACAATAAGAGCTTTGAAAGCATTGATGGTGTAGATAAAGATGATTATGATCTTGCTGATTACTGGCTATACCAAATCGTAATTCATATGGTTGCTTCACCTAATGCAACTTATAACGGTGATAAAGCAGATGCCTACATGGATCAATTTGACCCGGGAATCAGAAATAAAATCTATCGTTTAAAGGCTGAAGCTGAGAAGCATAAAAATGATTCTAGTTCTGAAATTGTATTAAACAGTGCATCCCTTAATTTTGACCCATCATCATTGAACTTAGGCTCTGGTGATTTACATGGAGACAATTACGAAAAGGGCTTCACTACAAAATCTAAAAACATGCACGATATTCAAGTACATGCTAAAGATTCAAAATATGAAAAATACTTGAGTGGTACAAGAAAAAATGGCTCCAAAATTGATCTCCAAAATGTAAATGATGGTGACAATTTAAAAGTCTCAATTCCTTATAAAGATGCTGGTAAAGATGGATTTTCATTCCAAGTTAAAGCTACCGGACACTGGAATAAAGAGGCTAGAGTAGCATGGATTTACGGTGCTGGAAGTGAAGTACAACAAGTAGCTAAATCAACAGTTAAGGCATCTACAGTTCCAATGGATGCAGAAACATTGATGACGGTTAATGTTAAACCGTCTCTTGGCAGATTAACTTTCATTAAAAAAGGTACTGGTAATGATAAAAAAGATATCTTATCGGGAACAGAATTTACTTTAACTGCTGATGGAGGTTTTTCACAAACTCAAAAAGCTGATAGTAATGGTCGAGTTACTTTTGATAATTTACCATTAGGTAAAAAGTATCACTTAAAAGAAACTAAGCAGCCAAATAATCATTATCGAACAGCTTATGAACGTGATATTACTGAATTAACCGGAAGCAATCCACAAAAAGAAGTAAATCTTGGCGATGTGTACAATGACCAACGAGATATCAATCTTGAAATTAATAAGAAAGATATATCTGGAAAAGGAATTAGTGGTGCACAGTTTGTTCTAATTAGAAAAGAACTTAATGAACCATTTAATTATATTTCTCCAGCAGATGCCAAAAAACAAGCGTTACGTCAAGTTGATGGCGAATTAGTTGTTGGGCACAGTGATAAAGATCCTTATGTAGCAACTACTGATGAAAACGGACATACTACTTTTAATAGAGTAGCTATTAACCCACAAGAACCTAAGTATGATTACTATGCAGTTGAAATTAAGGCTCCAAATGGATACGCACTAGGGAGTACACCGATTAAACTTTCTGCTTTGGGTGCAACATCCCCAAGTGTTGTTAAGGGTGAAATGACTGATACAGTTCAACCAATCCCAACAACTGGTAGTGAAACGTTGCTACTAGAAACTGTAACAGTAACAACTATTGTTATTACTGTAGTTGGCTATGGTTACCACGAAAGCAAGAAAGAAAGATAAGCATGAGAGCTTATTTGAAGACAAAAACTGGGAAAAATGTAACAATTATCACCTTACTTATTTTGATAATTGCTACTTTTTGTTTTTACGTTAAACATGAAGACCAGCAAATACTTAATCATAAAGTAAATGGAGCAGTAACACTGCAGTCTAATAAGGCCGCTTTGAAAGAAGATGATATTAGACCGTTTACTCGAGGCGATTTAATTAAGAATCGTAAAAAGGCTATTGAATTGGGTGTTGATAAATACCCTAATGGCTACTTAATCATCCCTTCAATTGGTGTTAGATTGCCTATTTTTAACCGAGCAAACAATTATACACTCGCTCTTGGAGTAGGCAAGTCATATTATTTAGACAGCCAATTTGGCAAGGGAAACTATGTAGTAGCAGGGCATGACATGGAACAGCCCGGTATATTGCTAAGCGACTTACATAGAGTTCAAGTTGGCCAAGAAATATTATTGACCGGCTATAATGGTCAAAAATATAAATATCGCATTACCAGTAAGAAAGTTGTTGCACCTAAAGTAAAGGTTGTTGACGGCAAACCAGTTGCAGGTAGTGCTTTTTATATGCCTGAAAATAATGAGAAACCTATTGTTACTGTCTACACATGTGCTGGTGGAGGAATTAATCGTCTTGTTGTACAAGGCGTACTAGAAAATTAAGAGAGGGAAAAATTAATGAAAAGATCTATTAGAAGATCATTAGCAGTTGGAGGAGTAATGTTGAGTTTATGCGGTACCGCATTAACAGGAGCACAGGTAGGAAATGCACTGCTCCATCCAACTGTTGTACATGCTGAGCAAGTTGCACCGGACACCGCTAATATCAAAATTCATAAAACTATGTATGACATCAAAGATGCTAATTTCTTTGAACAACATAGAATTAAGAACGATGGTACTGAACAAGAAAAGAATTTTCCAGATCAACTAACTCACTACAATCCAACTACTATGGGTAATGTTGAATTTACGCTATATGACATTACAGACGTAGTTAATCAAAAGTTCAATGATGGTAAGGGACTTACCGGATTTACAACCGGTGAAAGCAAGGAAATGCAAGGTCGTGTAGACACCATTACTAAGTCAATTCAAAAGTCCTTTAACAATGCTTATGATGCTGTTCACACCATTGATCCAGCCAAGCTTACTGATGAAATGAATAAAAATGAATACTTAGCTGGTGCTCAAAAAGTTGCTACTAAGAGAGTCGGTAATGACGGTAATGTTACTTTCGAAAATGTACGAGCATATGATGCCTCAAAACCTCAAAAGTATCACTACTATGCTGCTGTTGAAACTAAGACACCAAGAGGTTTTAACGTTCCACCATCTGAACCAATCGTATTTGTAAATCCATATACTAATCCGGGTGGTGATGGTTTCCTATCAACAGTTAACTTATATCCAAAGAACAAGACTCAAAAGCTAAACTTTAATCTGACCAAGTATGCTCTTTGGAATGCTGATAAGGGAGACGGCAAAGAACAAACACTTGAAGGTGCTAAGTTCCAACTTTATCGTGGTGAACCAGGAAAGGGTGAAAAAGTTGGTGGTGTTCTAACTGCTGATAAGAATGGTAAAGTTACTGCTAACAACTTGATCATGGGTAAATATTACTTTGTTGAAGAAAAGAGTGATGTTGCTGATGATGACCCAACTAACCAAGCTAAATTAGCAATTTCACCAATTGCCAAGAATGATAAAAACAACAAGTTAACATTTGAAATTGGTGAAGATGGTATTGATCCAACTAAACTACAGGGTTCTTTAGTTAACTATGGTAATCCACCATTAGACAAGAAATTAACTAATGGTGTGGGTGAACATCAGTCATTGCACCGTGGTGACCTAGCACACTTTAATTCTAAGATTGGTGTGCCACAAAATATTATGGGTTCTGCATGGCAAATTGACGCTACCGGTACCAAAGCAAAAAGTGAACCATATCATTCTTTCTTCACACGAGATGAACCTAGAACTCACTTGAAAGATGTTCCGGCTGAAAGACATTTAGTCATTACTACTTCTGACGGTAAAAAACTTGAAGAAAATAAAGATTATCAGGTATTAAATGGAACAGGTAACAAGTGGTGGATTAACTACATTGTTAAAGATTTAAACGATACTGATAAGAAAGCAATTGAGGATGCTAAAAATTCTCATGACAATAAGAAAATTCAAGATACTCTATCCAACTTAGGCTCAGGCAGTGTTAGCGATTTAGTAGCAGCCCAAACAGGTAAAAAACTTAACTACGAGTACGATGAAGTGGTTACAAGTGATGCTCCAATGGACGAAAATATTGTCAATGACATCTATTTAGATTGGAATGATGGTTCAGGCCAAAAAGAACTGCATGATGAAGATCATACTGTTACATATGGTATTAATTTTGAAAAACGTAGTTCAGGATTTATGGGTACTGGTGCATTTGATCAAAAATTATCTGGCGCACAATTTACAGTTCAAGATTTAAGAACTGGTAAATGGTTTAATGGTTTCAAAGACGATCCTAAGACTGGTGAAAAGACGGCTCAATGGGTTGACAAGTACACTGATGTTAAAGATGGTATCTTAACTTCCGATAAAGATGGTAAGTTCTCACTCCATGGTTTTACGGAAGGTGATTATAAGCTTAGAGAAATCAAAGCTCCTCAAGGCTACCAATTGATGAATGAGACAGTTAACTTCAAGATTGGTCCTAACACAAATAATCAAACTGAAGGATCTCCATTTATTGTCCGCAACGACGAAAAAACAGCAATGCCACATACTGGTAGTCAACTATTATTGATCTCAGGTGGTATCGCAATTGTAGCTGCTGCCGGTTCTATTATTGTTCTTGCAGTTAGAAAGAGAAGAGCTGGTAAATAGTGAAAAAAGGTAACAAGTTTTTTGGTTATGCTATATGGGCTATCTTATGTTTAGCAACATTAGGTGCATCTACTTATCCTTTTTTGCAAGATTATTTCCTCTCAAAAAAACAAGAAGCTCAAGTTGCTAAGTATGAACAATACGGGAATAAATACCTTGATGCTTTATACAAAGCCCCTAAGCATGATCAGCAAGTTGCAGATCCTTTTGCTAAAGCTCCTAAGAAAAAGCAGACTAACTCTGTTGATGTTGCGGAAGCCGAATTAAAACCAATTGCAGTACTAAGCATCCCTAAAATTAAAGAAGTTTTGCCTGTATATATGGGGACTTCTCAAACTGCTTTAGAAAATGGCGTAGGATTACTTGAAAACACGAGCTTACCAACTGGTGGTAAAGGTAAACACTCAGTTTTAACGGGTCACTCTGGATTAAGTTTAAACCGATTGTTTACAGACCTTGATAAGTTGAAAAAGGGAGATAAATTTTATCTCAAAGTCAATAAGCAAATTCATGCGTACCAAGTAGATCAAATTAAAAAGGTACTTCCGGATAATTTAAGCTACTTTCAAACGGATCCAAACAAGGATTATGTGACTCTAGTAACTTGTACGCCTATTTTCCAAAACACTCATCGTCTCCTAGTGAGAGGTCATCGTGTTCCATATAACTCAGAAAAAGTTGATGAAGATGGTGGACTGACTTCACTAGGCAAAGCAGTAATTGTGGCTGCTGTTGTAAGTACTGGTATGGGATCAGTTTACTGGTACTTTCACAAGAAACCTAAGAAAGGAAAGGGTAGAGAACAGAATGAAAATCAACAAAAATAAGCTCTATTCGGCTGTATTGATTTCTGGAACTGTTTTGTCATTAGTAACGCCTGCTGTTGCAAATGCTGCTAATGAAAACAATGCTAATTCTTCTTCAGAACAAGTCACTGTTCAAAAAGATAAGCAAAATGAAAAGCAAGATACAGATAAAGCAGCATCAGAAAAGAATAGTGATACAAAAAAAGATTCTGTTTCTATTTTCAATAATGATGATAATAAGACAACAGATCCTGATAATCCTCAAACGCTTAAGGAGCAAACAATGATTATTAATAAGGTTGTTGCTGCTTCTGAAAAGGATTTAAGCACTAATAATTTAAAGGGCGTAAATGGGGCCAAATTTGCCGTCTATGACGTTACTGACTTGATGAATACAATCATCAAGGAAGAAGTTAAAACGGACGATAGCAAAGCTTCTGATGGGGATATCGACACTGCTATTGATAAAGCAAACGAAAACTCAAAAAATCAGACAACAGATATTGCCGGCGATAAGACCGACGATAAGAAAGACTTAAAGAGCACTGAATCTCAAAAGTCTGAATCTGAAAAAACTGATGATAAAGACAAAGTTAAGTTACCACCTAAATATGAATCAGGTAGTAAGACCGAGTCTCAAAGTAATGTAGAAGATAAAAAGTCTGTTGATCAAGAAAAGAATGAGACTAAAGATCAAAAAGATGATGATAAGTCTAAAAAAGTTGAAACAGATAAATCTTCTGACAAGAATCAAAATGAAACTCAATCAAAAGAAGATAAGATCAAGGAAGATAGTTCTAATAAAGAAGAATCTTCTGAAAATGAAGCTCTTATCAAAAAGGTTGAGGAGTTACGTAAGAACGATACTATTCGAAAAAAAGTGGCTGAACGTGCAGCTAAGTTAGATCCAAAAGAAATGAAGAAGTTTGCGGACGTAACTACAGCTCATGATGATGGCTTAAAGAAAGATGGTATTGCTAAAGTTAAGATTCCAATTGACGGAAAGTATCATGCTTACTATGTTGTGAATACTGAAACACCAAAAGAAGCTATGGCTAAAAACTCGGATCCAGTAGTTGTAATTACTCCAATTACTGATGATAACGGTAAATATAGTTCAGAATTTTATATTTACCCAAAGTCAGAAAAAATTACGCCTAATAATCCAGAGAGTAAAAAGTCTGTTGTAACAGAGACTACTATGTATCAAACAGGACGTTCCAATAACTTATGGAATAGCTTTGTAGCTTTTATTCAAGGTATTTTTAGTTAATTTATTTGTAAGGCAATAAGCTGTAAAAGGCTTATTGCTTTTTATGTTGTGTAGCCTAATGGCTGGGATAGTGGTGGGTAATAAGGAGAACAAAAATGGATGCATTAGAGTTTATAGCGATTCTTTCAATGGGTTGGGTAGCATTTTATGTTATCAAAACTGATATCGAAGCTAATGGAGAAAATATGCGGACTTTTTTTACATACTGGGACAATAAGATGATACAAAGCTTTAGTCAAAGAAAAATGGAAAATAAGATTAAACAATCAAAAATTAAAATTAACAGGAAAAAGCACATTTAATAGTAAAGGTGGGTGACTAATGAAACTAAGATTTAATAGACAGAAATTCAAGATAATGTTGCTAAACTCTTTAAGTGTGTTACTCACTGGCCTAATTCCTATGATAATTGTTGTATTAGAAGGACTATACCTTCCAAAGCTACAATCTCATATGGGACCGAATATTTTTAATTTTAATAATTTTAAATATGGAAATTTAATTACTTTAGCTTTATGGTTTGGATCACCAATCGTTACATTTTTGTTTTGGTGGTTTACAAAATTATCAGGACAAAGATACATAAATTCATTTTTCGTATATACAATTTCAATCTTTATACCAACATTGATACCTTTGGCAGTTACTAAACCCGCAAAAACAACTACTAAAAATATTGCTTTTGCAGTTTTTGACACAAAGGTATTTTTTATTACTTTATACGTAACATTAGTGATTGGATTTATAGTTAACATTTATTTGGTGCGAAACTTGCTTAAGAAGTCAAATTGGTGGCTTTTTATCATTTCGCTACCCTATATGTTTACTAGCTTTTTAGCTATTAGCTATCATCGGGCTTTTTTAAATCTTACCCAATACAGTGATTTTAGCTATAGAAATTTGTCTAAAATGTTTACGTCTTTTAAACAGGTTGATATTAGATATATGAACTCATTATGGTATCAAGTCATCGCATTCGTTGTAGTTAGTATGATATTTCTAGAGGGGGTTAATATTGGTGCATTTGTTTGGAAAAAAACAAAAAAGTGGCGAAAGTCGAAAAAAGCAATCCAATCAAAACACGATAAAACAGATAGGATTAGATAGAAAAAAACTCCTTAAATATAAAACACCATCTGATGTAAAACTTTTCTATCAAATGCCAATTTTTTTAGTAATTGGATTTGTTTTGTTCTTAACTGGTGGTATTTGGATTCAACATAATGCCAATGCTTATCGACAGAGGGTGTTAGCTTCTTCAATGCAATATGGCGAAAATCTACCTCTTTGGGGTGGAACTGCAAAAGGAAATCTTTCTTTAGGACATACAAAACTAAGTCGTGATGGAAGAACGCTAGCTGTTGAAATCAAGTATGATGACGCAGCTCACCAAGTTTTATCTAGTTATGGAAATAGATATAAATTAAGACTCGTAGATACTAAAGACAACAGAATGAGTGACGTTAAAATGTCATATGGAATTTTTGGTACAGATGGTTCGGGAGTTTTACAAATTAAGTCGCCAAATGGCTTTAAGGATAAATCTTTTGTAGTTATGTTAATTGATAACGGTCAGTTAGTAACAACAGATGATCTTACTCAAACACAACAAATGAATGATGGTGACTTAGATAAATCAATTACTGCTGAACTATCAGATGCAGGTACAAATTCTAATACTACAGATTCTAATGATACAAACAATGACTCCAAGCGTAAAAATCTACCGCCACTGTACTATGTAAGATTGAATGCACATAATGCAGTCAAGAATTACAGAGATTGGAGCAATGATTCAGAAGTTATTGAGGATCTTTTTATCAAAGACAATCTCAAAAAAATAAAGAAATCAATGCTTGAGACTAAGATCAAATTAAAGAAAACTACTAAAACTCTAGCCGAAATGAACAGGCGACTTGCTGAAAATAAAAATGATGAAGTTGCACAGGAGGGTAAAAATCAGCTTGAAACCTCTGTAAGTAGCTTAAAAACTAATTATGCTTCTCTACAAAAGAGATACGAAAAGCTTGAAAACACAACATTTAATGGGGATATCTTAAATCCTAAACAGAAGAAATATCGAGTTTATACCATTGAAAATATCAATTATATGAATTAAAAGTCATAGTTTTAAATTAAATGAAATAAGGTGAAAAAATAAATGGATGATAAAAACTTGGAAAGTCAACTTGTGCAATATTTCTACACGCATCCCTATAAAACTGTTGAAGATGTTATGGAGGTTGTAAAAGTAGCAAAAGATCAAGCAATCCAACAAGTAATTCCAAAATATAATCCTCGTAACATTAATAGTATTTCTAGCGTACCGGATGAATATATCATGGATTCTAAGGCTGCTAGAGCCAAAATTTTTCAAGATGAAACTACAAATAAAGGGGCGCTAGACTATTAATGACTACTGATAAGTTAAACGTAAAGTTGGTATTGCCCAAAGATATAGACGAGAAATATAATCATTCTCTAACTTATATGAAAGCCGGAGATGGAACTTTAGTAGGTAACACTGAAAAAATTCATATGCTAGAGGATATTATGTATAATCCGGGCAATCCATCGGCTGTTTTACTAGGTGAGGCCGGTATTGGTAAGACTGCCTTAGTTGAACATCTTATTTATCTTCATCAAAATACTACAGAACCGTTTATTGTAGTAAGACTAGCAATAGAAACACTAGGAGAGCTGAAAGAAAACATCGTGATTGCTCGCATGAGTACTTTGTTAGACGATATGCGAAAAATCAAGCAAGCAACTAAAGAAGGCAATCCCGGTAAGCGATTTAAGTTAATTCTATTTATTGATGAGGTACACAAACTTAATGATATTGGTAAAAGTGTAAGATCATCAGCTGCTCTTAATGCGTTAAAAGAAGGCTTAGGACGTGGGATCTTTCCCATTATTACAGCTACTACTTCTAAAGAATACTTTGAAAATCTTGCAACAGATGAGGCCATAGATAGGCGATTTAATCAGGTCATCTTAGAACCCCCATCTCTTGAAAATACTAAAAAAATTTTAGAAAAATACATCGAGTTTAGAAAAGAAACAAATGATTATGAACCTGAGATTAGTGAAGAATCGTTAGAGGAATTGATTAGTCTAACCGATTTATATATTCGTAATCAGGTTAACCCAGCAAAATCAATTAAGATTTTAGATCAATGTGCGGGTCATGAAACTAGAATTCATTATAGTGAAAATAGAAATACAAAAATTGATCATGGTACCTTTCAATATGTATTTAAACAAAATGGGTTCAATATTGATCCTCCAGCTAGTGCAAAAGCAGTTAAAGAAGAGGTACATAGGCGTGTTAAGGGACAACCTTTAGCAGTAAAGCTAATTGGGGACGCAATTAACAACGCCTTTTTTGCACCTCGAAATCGTAAAAAACCGCTGCTTACAGCAATGTTTGTTGGTACCACTGGTACAGGTAAAACCGAAACAGCAAAAGCTTTGGCTCATGCTCTTTTTGGCCGTGATGATGCAATATTAACGATTAACGGTGGTGATTATCCGACACCAGAAGATGCACCACTAGTACAAAAATTCATTGGTGATGATATGGCCGCTAATAAGCAGAAGGTCATATTACTAGATGAGTTTGAAAAAGCACACAAAACTGTTCAATTTTCACTCATGAGAATGTTAGATGAAGGTATCGTTAGAGATAGTCATGGTGTAGAAAGAGCCATTAACAATACTGTGGTTATTGCGACTACTAACTTAGGTGCTACTTTCTTTAATGACTTAGGTAAAAATATGAAATTAGGAAGAAATCAGACCCCGGATGATTACAGCAATGAATTATACGGGGCCTTTTTAGATAGAAAACAAGATTTGATTCAGCAATTAGTAGTTGGTGATGAGGGACAAAACAATGGAATCAAACCTGAAATTTTACAACGATTCCAAGCTATCATCCCTTACTTACCATTGCCTAAAGCAATTTTTGCGTTGATTGCAAGAATAAAATTACTTGCTTTAAAAGAAAAATGGTCAAGACCGGGAGCTATCTATTCTCTTGGAGACACTAGCATTAGAATTTTGTTGCCAAAAGTACAAGATGCTAAATGGTGGGAAGAGAGAGTACATAACAAGGACTATGCTGGGATAGATCCAATCTCTGCAACTATTGCGGAAGATATGATCAATGCCAAAGCAGATCAAGAAGGTGCCAGAGCAGTTGAAGAAATCGTTAATACAAGAATTCTCTCTAAAATAACCAATATTATTTCAGAAAGAATAGATGCTGGTTTACCGGTGGGAAGCGCAGATGGCGCTTTTTTAATTGGTACGAATGGTCATGCGTTCTTCGAAGAAGTCAGTCAAGAAAGATCCGATATTACGGTTAGTTTTAAACCAAATAATGAATTGGATTTCATGAATCTACACACTAGAAAGGAGGTGAAAATGTGAAGAAAAAAAACGTAAAGAGTTTCTTTATGACGTTAAAAAGGGTTGTTAATAGTAAAGTAGTGGTTTTACTTTCAATGATGACGCTCTTTGCTTTAGGAACTATGAAAGTAGCAAATGCAGATGTTAACTATGAGTTTGCAAACGCCTTTCAATATTTCATGTTAGATAACCGAGCTGATCAAGTAAAAGAAGGTGCTCAAGAAAAAAAGGCAGTTCATATTGCCTCTCTAGGTTCAGGTGGTGTTACAGGATCGTTTTCTTACAGCGAAATTGTTAATTCAGCCCCCGGCACTGGAAAAGCTAAAGAAAAAAATAAAAAAACTGCCGAACAGTTTGTAACTGAAATGGCTACATATTCAACTTTTAATTATTTTTCTAACAAGATTCAAGGATTTGAAAGTATAACCCCAACTATTGGAAGGTTTGTAGCAGTAGTACTAATACCATTTGCAATTTTAGTTGACTTTCTTGGATTAATTTTGCCAAGCATGTTAAATTTATTGGCAAAATTAAATGTAATTCCCTTATTAGGAGCTGCTATAACTAACTTAGGTGTACAAAGTAATTTATTTCAAGCTCTAAGCATAACTAAAGAGCAGGTTAATACCATAGTTAATATTGCGTTATCAGTATCTACTAGTTTTATTCTAATTGCTGTATTTATGACCCTAAGACGGGGTGGTCAAAACATTGATAGAAGATGGCTTAAAAGGCTTGAAGGACGCTTATTCACGATAATATGTTTGCCTTTAGTTGTTGGATTTTCTGCAACTTTGTTAAATTCAATAGGAGATTTAGCAAGTACAGCTCCAGTAATGGATAGTTCTAATTTTAGTAACTATTTGATTGACGTTAGATCATGGGCATACAACTATAATTTTGCACCTAATGGTAATTCAGCAAGTGCATCAGACTTAAAAGCTACCAAAGGATATGTGGATTTGGATTTTAATCCCTATACTGATCCGGGACAAGCAAGAATTAAACAAATAAATTCTAAAAGTTCAATTGTAGGCGATGGTTCAATTTTTCCAAATACTTCTTTAATGCTAGCCTTTGTAACCAGTAGTTCTTTTAGTGCTACCGACTATATTAATTATCAAGGATCAGAAGAATCTAAACAAAATAATACTTATGGTAGTTATTATGATTACGCAAATAATTACACTAACAAAAAACTGGTTGACATAGAAAAAGCATATGTACCTTCGTCCGGTCAAACATATGGAAATAAAACAGATCAAAATGGTCCTTATAAGTCAGCTATTAATGATTACAAAGTTGATGGTAAGGATACATTAAATACTTCTAAGGTAACTGCGTGGAGAGATAGATTCATCTATGGAGCGAAAAATGCGGGAGACTTAAACAAGTATTATGGTGAAAGTCCAAGCCAAGAAATGGTTAAAAATATGGTTGGTGGAACTAAATCTTCAACAATTCCCTCTGATCAATCTATGTTTTTAATCTTATCAACTATTTTTGATGAAACTGGTGGTCGATACTATGTCAGTGCTCCTTCACGTGGGGCTTATAGCTTAATTGGAAAATTTGACAGTAATAGGTCGGATTATTACACCGTATCAATGGTTGGAGAACCATTATTTACTGTTTTCGCTCTACTAGGTGGACCATTAATTAACTTAGTTTGTTTGTTGGCTGCAGTTGTAGCCTTATTCTCTGTGGGTTTTGTAGAGATGAATGTACGTCCCCTTTCTACATGGCTTAAAGGATTATTTATTGGAGATATAGAGTATAGTGAAGCTTTTATAATTTATTCTTTAGGAATTAGTGGAACAGTTGCAGTTTATACAGTAATGCCATCACTGATAATGGGATTCTTTAATGCTCTGAGTTCAGGTGTTGTTAAAACAATACCGACTGTTGCAGGACTTACCCCAACTTCTCCGCAGCAATCATTAGCTTATCATGGTGTGCCCAAAATTATAGCTGGATGTATAGCCATTCTTATGACTGTTTTGTATTTTAAGTCAGAAAAATTTAGAAATACGCTGAATGAAGTGTATACATTTGTTTGGAATTGGGCCTTAGAAGCAGGGGATAGATTAGAACGTTCAATAAATACACAAATAGCTCAGGATAGAGATAAAGCTAAAATGCTAGGTGCAAAAACTGAGCGTTATCCATTTTTAGAAAATGCAAACAAATTGGATAACCGATTTAAAGCATGGAGCAATCGAGTTAGAGGTCTTGAAAATGATCCAGAAGAGCTGCCTAATGGAGGCGAAATGCCAATCTCAGAACATGAAGAACAAGAGGAATTAAATGGCAACCCGTACGATTCAAGGACTGAGAGACCTAAGGGGCCAAGTGATATTAAGCGTGATGGTCAAATTCAAAGAGCTGAAAATGCTCTTGATGAAGTTATTGACAATCCTGACATTTCTGACGAACTTTCTGATAAAGCTTCAGATGCCCAAAATACTCTTGATGAATTGAAGAAGAATCCATCGACTGATGCTATCACTGATGCTCAAAATAGTTTGCATGATTTAAGAGACCAGTTAGTTTCGGATGGAGCATCTGATGAAGCTATTGCAGCCGTAGATAGGGCATTAGATGAGATTAATGAAGTAGGGCAAGATCAAGGATTAGATATGGATAGAGAGACTAAGCCTGCAAACAAGCAGAACGACACTGGTCTTGAAAGATTAATTCATAGTCCTAAAATCACTAAATCAGGCCTTAAGGCCGCTACTATTGCTCAAAGTGCCTTAAGTAGTCTAGAAAAGAATCCAACTAAGGAAAATCTAGATAGAGCACAACAAAGTTTGAGAACTTTGAAAGCACAAATGCTTAAAGATGGTGCCTCCCCAGAAGAGATTGCTGCAGTCGACAAAGCTTTAGGTAGAACTGAAGAAATTGCCAAACAAAATAATCTAGCTGTAGACAATGTACCATCTAAGCAAGCGCATCAAAGTCAAGGTGAAATGAGTCAAATAGCAAATAATCCAAATATTTCAGGTCAAAGTGCAAATAGAGCACTACTTGCAGATCAAGCTATTAAAAATCTTCAAGAAAGACCAACCAAGGAAAATCTTGCTAATACCCAACAAAATCTCAAGACTTTGAGAAAGCAATTAGTTGCGGAAGGTGCTTCACCAGAAAGTATTGCTGCAGTGGATAGAGCTTTGACTAAGGTTAATAAGGTTGGCCAAGATAGTGGATTAGTGCCAAATAAGGTAAAGGAGCAGATAAATCCAAAGCGCACTAGTTCAATTAATGGTGCTAACAAAGTAAATTTAGCTGACACTAAGCAAAGTCTATCTAAATTAACTAACGAATTAGTGAAAGGTGGCACGCCTGATAGCACTGAGAAAGCATTAGTAGCAAATAAAGCTGTTCATGCTTTTGAAGAAAATCCAACAAAAGAAAATCTTGGTAATGCTCAAAATAGTTTACGCACTTTAAGAAGTCAGCTTGTCAAAGATGTTGCTCCTGCAACAGATATTGCAACAGTAGATAGAGCTATTTCTCAAGTTAGTCATGCTGGTAGAAGTCAAATAAACTCAAGCATTGTTCCTACTCAACGAGTTCAAAAGGTAGGTAATATGCTTGATAGCCTATCTAAGACGTCCAAACTTTCAAAGGAAAGTACTAATAAAGTTTTGGCTACGAAAAAAGCACTAAATAAATTTGAGAACAATCCATCGAAGGAAAATTTAGTAGATGCTCAACGTAGCTTACAAAACTTAAGAGGTCAATTAACTAGAGATGGCGTAGCTAAAAACAATATTACAGCTGTAAATACAGCATTGCGTAATATTAATCAAATGGGTAAAGCTCAAGGATTAACTTCACCTAAAAGATCAATTAAACAAATAAGTAGTAATTTTGATCAAATTGGAAGTGGTTCAAGAGTATTACATAGAAAAGCTGTAGAAACAAAGAAACTGTTAAGTTCATTTGAAAACAAGCCATCAACGCAAACTTTAAACGAGGCTCAACAAAGTCTTAGTTCTTTAAAGGAGCAACTTGTTAAGAGCAATGCTCCTCAAGAAGATATTGCTACCGTTAATAATGCTTTAAAGAGAGTCAACCACTATGGGAATTCTTACGCTTTTAAGTCAACAAATAGCGATGTAGGAAAACAAAATATTCCGGATAGACTGATTAGACACAACGATACTATGAGACATCGTGTAATATCTAATGATCAGTTAAGAGGAGTTGTTGCTTCTCTAGGAAAAGCAGCGAAAAATGAAAAAGTTGTCTCAGCTCTAAAAGAATTGAAAAACAGTTCTAATACTTCTGACGTCAAACGTAATGTTAGAAGATTGCAGAAAGTAGTTAGAGCATTAGACAACAAAGAAAAGCAAAAAATTAATAAAAAAATATTTATCAAAATGATTTACGATTTGAATAATGGAGGAAATAAATAATGCTAAATTGGATACTAAATTCAGGAAATTGGGGACTAGGTCTTTTATTGGCTGCAATTGGAATTGGATTAATTGGGATTGCAGCTATAGACATGTTTAAAAGCGTAAAAGGTGATACTAAAAATTGGGCTGCGTTTATTGTTGGTCTTCTTATAGGATTATTAGGTGGTTTTTTCCTGATAGTTGGAGCAACAGGATTTATAAACATCTTCAAGAGCAAGAGTAATGAAGTCCCTCGCGCCTAAAAATACTGACACTAATGTTGCATTAAGGAGAAAAAATGAAAAAGGATTCTACGTTTCTAGCCTTAGAACTTTTGCATTTTACAAAATCAGAAGCTAAAGCAATAAAAAAGAGCCTAAAAAATATTGAAGACATTCATCTTTACGAAAAAGACGAACGTCTTTTTTTATACCCTGTTATTCAAGAAGTAATTGATGTACTTGCAAATGTTGAAAGTGAAAAACTTAGACTACAATTTGTCTGGTTAGATGTTTCAACTGGTCAAGTTAAAGATAGTGATTTAAGTAATAAGGTCATTGAATTTGAAGAAGCTAATATTGATGATGAAAAAAATAGAACTAATTTTTTCAATAAAACTTTTGACTATTTAGATTTAGATCCTATTATGTATTTTTTGGATAAAAACCCTGATGTGGTTGATGCTGAGGAGGCAACGTTAGTTGAAGATGGGAGCGGTGGAACCGCTCCCTCTTCAATTGACCCGTTCATTGAAGAGGGTAATAATGAAGATGACCTGAACATCTTAGAAAATGAAGATATATTAGATGAGACTTCTAATGAAGAGACAACTGAATCAAAATCTAATTCTGATGATATTCCAGATGATTTTTTAGACGATATTCCAGATGATTTTGATAATAAATCAAATGATTTTTCCGACGATAGTGACCTATCTGAAGATGATTTATTTGAATCTGTATTTGGAGATGATGAGGATGATTTTGATGATGAGCCACTTGACTCTGATGATTCAAAAACTCAACATACAGATCCATTGTTAGAGGCTGCACAAAGTATTTTTAATAGAAAAACAGTTAAAAGTAAACTTCCAAACTTCAGTGATGCAGATAAAGAATTAGTTAGTGATAAAATTCTTAATACTAAAATAGCTATTAATGATGCTGAAAATAAAGCTATCAATGCTATCTATAATGTGCTGAAAGAATCTTATGATTCCGAATATAATTCAGCTTTAGGTAATGAGCTAAAAGAAGCTGACGAAAAACACACTCAAAACTTAAATAAGTTAAAAGATAATTTAACTGAAACATTGAAAAATATTGAGCTAGAAGAACAAAAAGCTTTCGATTTAAGAAAAAAAGAAGCTGGTGAAGCTCAACTAGCTGATTTCTATGCTAAATATGATATGGATCATTTAGATGAATTGCATTCCGCAATCCAATCTAGATCAACCCGAGCAAGAGAAGAATCAGATAAAGAGATAGAACAGGAAGGAAGAAGTCTAGAACAGTATCGTGATGAAGTTAAAAAATCAATCTTTGAACATGTAACTAATAATGTTGATATTGATAAGATCATCAATGAATATGTTTCTACTGTTGAAGAAGAGAAGAGTAATTTAATCAATAATGCTAAAAATGAAACTGATGAAAATATCAAACTAAAAGAGCAGGTTAAAATGCTCAAAAATACCCTCACTATTCAAAAAGAAACTTATAACAACAGATTAAATGCTGAGGTGGCTCAAAGGGTTGCAGAAGCAAATGAACGAAATGCTAAACGTGTAAGGGAAGTAGAAGAGCAACTGCATCTAGAAAGAAAAAAATTTGATGATCAGGTGAATCTAACTAATGAGTTAAATCAAAAGTTAATGCAGGCAAATACTACACAATACAATCCTCCAAACATAAATAGTATTCCGATTCAAAATAATAACCAGATGGTTCCTGCTGATAAAGAAGTAAATGATACTCCTCAAAAAAATAAAAAAAGTAGTGCAGTCGGTAAAATTTTAGCCGGCGCAGTTGGTGGTTTAGCTACTTTATTATTAGTGGGAGGTAGTTTGTTTGTTAAGAATCAAATGACGTTAAGTGCTCAACCCACTGTAGTTGAAACTTCAAATTCCCAAGAAAGCTTAAGCTCAAGTGGTAACAAAGATAGTTTTATTTATACAACTAAAGATGGTAAAAAGTACAAAGTTACAAAAGATAGTGATAATTCAGGTCATTATCGTGATGATGATGGGAAATATCACACTGTACTATTCAATAAATAGGTGATAAATAATGGACGAAGTCTTAGAAGTAAATGAACAAAACACCAGAAAAAGAACTAATAATCAACGGAGTACAGAGATACAGCCACAAAATCAAACGGCTCCTCTATTTAATAAATTGCCCGAAGCCGGAAATAGTCCGTCATCATTTGTCCCCTTGCTTGGTATTGCAGTAGTAACTGTTGCTATAGGATTACTGATTAGAAAGAGGACGTAAATTGAGAAATATAGAAAAGTATTCTGGCAACAGAACAAATTTACGATCAAAATCTTACAATCAAATTCATAGAATTGGTGGAGTATCATACGTTCTAGGTGCTTTAGGAGACTTTTTAGTAACTACATGGATCAATGCAATTATGGCGATACTTATATTTGCTGTAGGGATATTTTTCATATTCTTTTGCGTAAAAAACGCTGGAATAGCAATAATTGCTCAAAATGTCATGCCAATTATTTTAATGGTTATCGGATTACTACTAGTAACTATTAATGTGGTTATGACTAATCCAGTTCAAGGAGCACAAATAATTGTCTCTACTAAGTTTTTAAAAAATAAGTTTCATAAAATTGGATATGGTAGTAAAAACAGAAAGGTGTTTAAACCTTTTCGTTTTCTTGAAGGTGATGAATCAAATGCTATTGTAGAAGCTAGTATTAATAATAAACACTACTATATGATGGCATATACCGTAAGAGGTACTGTAAGTCCTGTTACCTTTGATAGTGATTTAGAAATTTCAGCTAATGCAGATGCTGGTTTGTTAAAAAATATTGAACGTGATTCATTAATTGTCACGACAATTAACGTTGAAAAAACTGAAGTAAGAAAAAGGCCATTACCCAAGAATGCTACTCCAGCTATGATTAATAAAAGAAACATGCAGTATAACTTAACTAGTAATATTCCAAATAATCAACAATTAAAAATTACTCTGATAATTGTTTCTCCGACTTTAGAACTTTTACGAGAACGAAATAACCAGTTGGTTTCAGCATTTAATCGAGGCATGGTTATTGGATATAACTTACTTACTGATAAGGAAACAAAAAAAAGATTTAATAGCATTTTTGGATAGGAAAAAGTATGTTTTTTAAATTAAAAAAGAAAGAGAAGAAAAAAGAAAAAAGCCAGTTTAGAGGCGATAGTGGTTTTACCTATTCGCTAGGATATGTTGATACAGATGCCTATCTATTTTTAGGTAAAGGCCGTATGGTACGCGCTATATTTGACATAACTTTTGCATATGGTACCCACAACCCTGATTCAATAGGCTGGGTTACTAAGTTGATTCCAAGTGAATATATTAGGAATGGGCAAATTGTAATTGTTCAGCGACAAAAAGGGGTTGACAAAAGTACCGAAAATAAAATTTTTGAAAAGACTCTCGCCTCCAGTATGGCGACTATTGAGAATAGTAAAGAATCTGATTTTAGAGAAAAATCTAAAAATTCAACTAGAATTACTGATTTAATGCTAGCAGCAGAACTTGCTAAAAATAATACAATTATTGATTCTGATTTGATGCTAATTGTAAAAGCAGATAGTACAAAAAAAGTTGAAAAAGTTATCCATGAATTAAAGTTAAACTATAAATCAGCAAATATAGATGGTGTAACTATCGTAAGACGAACCGGTGAACAACTTAAGTCATTAGAAACATTGTTAACTACTGTTCATGGAGATATTTATCATAATACAGACATGAAAGAAGTTGCTGCAGATCGGTTATTATTACCATCGGCTGGCTTTGCAGATAAATATGGTGTATCTATTGGTAAAGATACGCATTCATATATATCTAATAATCCAGCAGTTGTAGATTTCAGTACAATAAAAAATGCAATTATCTATGTAGGAGACAACAGACCGTTTGTATCAATTGGTGGATATGAAGGCGGATCATTAATGCAAAATGGCGGCACTGCTCTTTCGCATGTTATAGCAGATGGTCAATATTTGAATGGTGGTAGAACACATCACATTGTTTTAACTCCAAATGGCTACCATGCAGAAGATAGTCTTATTTTTGATATGGCCAAAGAATCCATAAATCCTCTTGAAGTTTTTGGGACACCGGATACTGTAGTACAAGATACTAATGCCAATATAGATAAAGTGACTACTATGCTACTAATGGCAGCCAGTGCAGAAAATAATGCGTACATCAAAAGTAATTTAAAGAAACAGCTTATTGAGTGGATTACTTATAGAGCAAAAGGTACTGGCATTTATACTGATGATCCAGAACATAATCCAGTTAAGGCACAGAGAATTTTAGCTACAGATAATCATGAAAATTATCCAGTTCCAGCTGACTTCTTATTAAGTATGAATACAAATAAAGCTGCTGCAGCTAATTCGAGTGCTGCTGAGAGTAGAGATGCAAAATTAATGTATGACACCATGAGTACATTAGTTAGTACCTATCCTATGGTTTTTGATAAAACTACAACTTTACCAAATGTATTCAAGGCTGATGATCGTAATATTTATTATGATTTATCAAATTTAGGAGAAGATACTAAACTGATAGCTATTGTTTTCCTTAATATTATTGCTTATGTAACGCATAGGGCTTTACCGGGTGAGACAATTTGTATTGACGGTATTGATGAAATTGAATTGCCTGTTGAGACTTTAGGTGCCTATAGAAAAAGGATGAACTCAAAAGGAATTAATTTAATTTCTGTGTTTAATCATTTAGAAAGAAAAGTTAATCCAGTTTCATATGAGAGTTTTGTAGGTAGATTAAATCAACAAGATATGGTGGTATTAGGGGCACTTACTGAAAATGATGAAAAAATATTTTCAAAAGCATGGCAACAAACCTTACCAACTGTAGTTGCTGGACCACTAAAAAGTGGAAATAATGGTATTTTTTATTTTTATCGAAAACGTGATCGTATTGGAGCGTTGGTAGACACCCATTTAATTTTGTAGTGAATAGGGGAAAGAGATGAATATTAGAAGTAAAGGCTTGTTAAAAATTTTAACAAGTCTATTTTTATTCAATATTTTTATATCTGTAGCACCTACAGAACAAGTCTCTGCAAATTTTGAGCCATATTATAATCAGTGCGTTACAGATTCTAAAGATGGTGAAAAGGCTAATAGTGATGGAGAATCAACAGGAAATAGTGCTGCAGTAACAGGTGATTGGACTAAAAAAGGTACTAAAGCCTATAGCATAGCAAAAGAAACTTTTGATGGCTGGGTTGAAGTTAAGATGTCAGGCGCCCAATCAGCAGGTATCGTAGGTAACATTGGTGGTGCAGAAAACACAAGTTGGGTTTTAGACTTAAAAGAATTTGGTGGCGGATCTGGTGGAGGACTATATCAATTCACACCATACACAAAGTATTTGAATGATGCTAAGTCAGATAAATCATGGTCTGTTAAAAACCAGAGAGACGTTGTTATGCACTTAGAACCTCAAACTGTACAAGCTTTTTTTAATGCTACAAAATCGGCATCCCCAGAAGAAGCAGCCGAAAAGTGGGAAGTAATGTATGAACGTCCTGCTAGTGTGGGAGCAACCCTTAAAGCTCGACAAAATGCTGCAAGAAAAGCATATGAACTTTTTGGCGGTGCAAATATTTCAGCTGGAAGTGCTATTTCTGGTGCTAATTCAGCAGTAGATAATGGGCAAGTAGAACAGCAGAAAAAAGATCCATGTAATACTCTAACCTCGACAGGAAATAGTGATGGTGGAATTGTTGATGTAGCCAAATCTTTATTAGGCTATTTCCACTATGACCAGATTCACGGTGAATCGCAAATAGGATCTGTTGATAGTCCAGATAAAGATGGGAGAACTGACTGTTCTGGCTTTGTATGGTTGGTACTAACAAAGGCTGGGTATAAGACACCCAAAAACATGTCATGGTTTACCATGCCAATGGAAGATGATGCAAAAAAGGATCATAAGTGGTTAGAAGAAATATCTGAAAGCGAAGCTGGTCCCGGAGACGTAGTTATCGTTAACACTGGAAATGGGTCTGGTTCAGCCGGCCATACTGCTATTTTGGAAGAAAAGTGGAAAGGCGACAAAACTAAAGTTATCCAAATGGGAGGTATCAGCAATTCTGGTGGAGTTAATGAATCTACATTTAAAGAATCATTTTTATCTTTATTAAATAATGGAAAGCCGGTATTTGCTAGACCAGTAAAAAAATAGATAAGTAGAGGACCTTAATGTGAAAAGACGAACCATAATATTATATGCTTCTGCACTGCTGTTAACCGTTATTGAAATAGCGGCTCTAGGTATTTGTATTAGCACTAATCCCAATAATGCAGAAGCAATAAACTTAAAAAATGAAAATACTAAAAATCAAGCAATGATAAATTATTATGTAAGAAAAACTAATAATTTATCTGTTCAAAACGAATTAGATAAAATATCTGCGGATAACATTAACGTATCAACAAAACTCTCAGATATTACTAAACGAATCAAAGATGGAATTGATCTTACATATAATAAGACAAAAAATGATAAAGATTATTCAGAATTAAAAAAGAAATTACCTCAACTTGTTGGAGAATCATTTAGCAAAAAACTAACTGAATTAGATGAACCAGCAGTTAACCAGTCAGGTCAATCTCAGTTTCCATATGGTAGTACTACCAGTGTACTGGTAACTTTTGGGAGATATAACTATAGATCTGTTGAAGTCCCTATCTACGTATCAATCAATTATGAAACTCCAGCCTTAAAAGATAAGGATGGAAAAGATAAAAAGTTAAAGGGTCAAGATTTATTCGTTTTATCGTATAACTTGAAAGAAAACAAATTAAATCTATCAAATTACGTAAAGGGGATAAATCAAAATGAGTAAACTCGAAAAATTTAGCATTATTTGGATTATCTTAATGTTTATGTGCATTAGTGTCACAGTACTACAAGCAAAAGTTAATACTGATGCACGAATGGCTTTGATTAAGGAAGTTAAACTATCTAGAGCACAAAAAAATAAGAAAATTGCAGAATTTGAAAAGAAAGAGAAAGCCGTAAATAAGGCCGTATTAGTTAGAGCAGATAGTAGTAATGATCCAGTACTAAAATCTGTTGCTCAGCAAAATATCAATTACAAAAAAGTAACAAATATAGCTAATAGCTTTTTCAAAAAATACTATACATGGACTAATAGTGATGAATATAATGCTAGAGCAAAAGAATTAGCTAATATCATTACTCCCGAATTAGCTAAGAACAAAGACTTATTTAGGGATGTTAAAGACGTAACCGGTGATGATTATGTTAAAACTAGTGGTCTTCAATCAAGATTTGAAAAAGCAGAAGCCTATTTAACCCAATCAAGTAATGACGGTAAGGTTCAGGCATTAGTCAAAGTAACTAATTCAGGTTGGACTAAAGGACAAGAAGATGAGTCTGGTTTAGCTACTAATTGGTATGATCTAACCTTAGATTTAAAGACTAATAAAATTTCAAATTTAAAATTAGTTCTACAACAAAGGGTTGAAGATGATGATGAGTAGAATTAATTTAGAATATTTAAAACTTAAAAATTTATACGAAAAGTACAAAAGATTTCTATGGACTGGGACTACAGTTTGGATAGGAATCTTTTTTATTGCCTTTGGAATTTTCTTTATGACAACTGGAGGAAGAGATACGACTACATTTGCAGGGAATGAAATGAAACCTGCTGAGGGAATGAAGTTAATTAGATCGGATTTTACTAGTCAAAGTGAATTTACTTTAATTTTATACAGAACTAATTGCCCAGCATGTCATAAAGCTGAAAAAAATTTAATTGCAAATTTAAATAAATCTAAGACCAAAGCTAAACATGATTACATTGTTCTAGATGTTGAAAAATTAAATTCTGATCAAAAAAATGAACTAATTAGATTAATGCCGGATATTACAGTTAGAAAAAATCACATTCCAACTCCTTTAGTAGCTAATGTTAAACCTACTAGTTATAACAAATCAGTTTTGTTAGATGTCAGCAAAACTGACAATGAACAAAATTATGTAAGAGTTTTAAAGAATAGTACTAAATTGGAGGCCAAATTATGATTGAATGGGCGATTCGTTTTTTTCTAATTTTAACAGCAATAGTTACGATAAATTCTCTTTATAGCATGATCTTATATCGACGAAAAAAGAGTGTTTGGAGAATTAGTTTATTTACAGGAATAGTAGTCTTATGTGCTATTGCGATGTTTCTTTTATGGAATAGTAGTCAAAAAATCTACAGCATCCCATATGGCGGATATATATTAAAAATAATGGATAGTCCATTTGTTGCATTTTTTAATTACATTCCTAAATGGTTTATTTTTATTTGGTTTATAGTACCTGTTTTAATTGCATGGATATTCTTTCTCGGTAAAAGCGGATTTACGTACGAAAAAATAAAGAAAGAATACTATAATTTTGTAAAAAAACAGCAAGAAAAAGATGCTGCAGACAAGAATAAAGAAAAGCCTGAGAAAGCAATTGAAACTACCGATTCTGTTGTATCTATAGCAAATTCAAATGCGACTGAACCAGCAGTAACCGAAAAAACAGAAGAATTAATTGATTTACAAGAGCAGACAGCGACAAAAAAAGCCGCTGAAGCTAAAAAAATGCCGCCTAAGCAATTTTTCTTAGAAGATAGTTATCCTACTACTAAATTCAACTATGCGTCTTTACAGGGGATACATAAGGCAATTAGTCATGCTAAAAAGGAATTAGTTTTAGGAAAAACCAAAAATGGGTATGTTGCTGTTTATGCAACAAGAAATGGTTATCAAAAATTAAAAGAAATTTTTTCTCGAAATAGTATAGATATAACACCACTTAAGGCAACTCCTTCTGTGGTGTTTTTCACTTATACGAAAACAAATACTTATACCATTAGAAATTATGTTATGAAACTAGAGATGAAGGGATCGGTGAATAAAGTAAATGACAAGTAATCAAATTTTAGATTTGATCTTTTATTGGATTTTACCTTTATCTGTTTCTTTGGGTGCATTCTTTATTTTTATTCAGTTGACTCATATAAGCTATAAGAGAGCAGATTTAGACAGAGTTTGGAAAGTTGCTCTTAAAATTGGAATTGCCATAGGTATTCTTGCACTACTATATGTAGGATGGTTATTTATTAAAAAAATTCCAATGGTTAAAACTGTAGGATCTTATTTTGACTTCATATTTAGCTTTATTACCAATTCTAAGTGGATAGCAGATCTGAAAATAAGTATCGCTAATATTGCAAAAAAGGTCATTAATTTCTTTAATAATTGGATTCCAGTTTACATGAGAGCATTCATACTAGTTTGGGTTCCCGGTGTTTTAATATGGATTCAGAGTTTAATTTGGAGAATCAAGTTTAGCCGATGTCTTAATATTGTAGTAAGAACATTCTTTATGTTTCCAATGCTAGCATTTAGATACTTCTTAGGATATCAAACTCCATTTTTTGACTATGTTCAGGCAAAACTTTATATAGCAAAAATTAAAGAAAATGTTAGTGATAGTTATTTTGATGCTCTTCAAGAAAAAGATGATACTGGTCACAAATTTGACAATGGTCAAGGTGGTACAGTTCAAAATCAAAAAATTAAAGCTGCAGCTTTAGCCTTCCGTAATACTCATGCAACTATTAGAACAGTAAATGGTGTTAGACATGCCCAATTAAGCGTTAAACAATCTAGAGAAACGCAAACTGATCAATTAATTGAACAGCAACTGAGGGGACTGGGATTAAGATTATCTGCTTCAAGTATCCGTTTCCAAGAAGATCCTATTTTGAACCCCGAAAAAGGCGGATATATTTTTGACTCTGATGTTCCATATAATGCTGGAGACGCTTTAGGAAGTTGGTTGAGCATTTTTTCAAATCCATTTTCTAGTGACAAAAGAGTTGCTAATGGTGGAGATGGTTCTATTTCAGCCATTAAAAATATGTACACAAGTACAGTAAGCTATTTTATCCATTTAACACCGGCTGCAGTCTATGAAAAGATTAAAAAATCAGCAAAAAGTAAGTATACTCCAGACTTTACAACGCTAAATGCAAAATACAAGACACAACAAAATCTTGACTTAAGTGTTGTCCCTGAACCTGTTGATCCAGATACAGGTGAAACTGTTGAAATGTTAACGGAAAAAGCTGTAGCTGTAGCTAAGGATAGAGTAGCTGACATTACTGACTTTTTGACAAGAGCCAAAATGAATGTAAGTTTTGAAAGAGTTTTGGTTGGTGGAAATACTGCAGTTTATGAATATACTCTATCTCGATCAGCTAATCTTCCTCTGGACTGGAATAAACTTCAAGAAGGCTTAGCTAACTTTATGAAGATTAACGATATTCCAGTTTTTAGAATTGAAAAGGGTAATTTGTTAATCACAATGGTCAATAAGGTTAACATCCCTGTTGACTTTAGAAAGATGATTTTAAACCGTCCTAAGGGAACATCAGACATTATCTCAGGAATTGCCGGTGTAGATGGACTAGGAAACACTATCGACTTTAATTTGGGCGATAAAAACCCACATGCAATGCTTTTTGGTAAGACTGGTACCGGTAAAACTGTGTTGATTATGAACATTCTATATTCGATTATGAGTGCGACAGATCCCGATCATTTAAGAATTTATTTTATTGATGGAAAAGGAAACTCATTTGAGTTTATGAGAACGGATAATCCGGGCGCTCCAGCTTATCACCCTAATCCGTTCGTTGCTGCACAACCTGCTGACGGTTCCGGGGATATAGATTACGCTCGAGGAGTTGTACAGCATTTAGTTAAAGAATGTCGAAGACGAATTGAACTGTTTAAGCAAAGAGGTGTCTCTAAGCTAGCAGAATTTAACAGAAAATATCCAGATGAAGCATTGCCTGAAATTTTAGCGATCTGTGACGAATTTTCAGCTTTAACCGATTCTGATAATTTCTTAAAAGCGAGTGAACTTGCAGAAAAGAGTATGACAGATGCGTTTGAGTATCTTGCAAAAATGGCACGGTCAACAGGTATTCGTATGTTGCTTGCTAACCAAACTGCTCGTAAAGAAAAAGTTCCCGGTCGTATTACAGCAAATATTACAGGCCGTGTTTCTTTAGGGGTTACAGAACCTATTGAATCAGATATAGCTTTGCCAGCAAGTAAAGTTAATCTCTCATTAATTTCACAACCCGGTGAGTTTTATTCAGCAATGCACGGTCCACGTAATTTGCAACATGGTAATACACCATACTTATCTGATGATGTTTTGTACGCACTAAACGATAGCTTAGAGAAGAAATTCGGACATCGTGACTACTTATTTACTAGAGAAGAAATTATGGCTGAAATGGATGATAGTGTGGGCTTAGGCGATGAAGAAACTAGGTACAATTATCCAATCCCAGCTAAATTGCCAACAAAAGATACACACTTAACTGAATTAATACCAATTATTGGTCAATACCCAGAGTGGGCAGTTGCTAATCAATATGGACCTATCTTTAAAGATAATGTAGATGTTAAAAAAATAGATGATAGTCGTACAAGAAGACACAATTTCAAAAAATTAAATGCTGCTTTAGAAAATGCGGCTAAACGAGTTCAAGCCACTAGAGCAGCAGAAAATGCCGATACCAGAAAAGCTGTAGGCGCTGAGGTTGCAGCCTTTACAGCCGGCAATGATAAAGGAAGTCTCTAATGGAAAACGTTTTAGATATTTACGGAAGACAATATAATCAACTCATTTCTTATGAAGAAGCACTAAAAAAATTTAATCGCTACTTAGCCTATGCTCGTATGGGACCAACATCGGTATATGAAGTTAAAAGTTTTTCAATCAATAATGTTTCTGGATTAAAAAGCGCATTAGATCAAGTTCCAAGAAGTTCTGCAATTTGGCAACACACGGATAAATGGCATGTTGCAGCTATCTATATTCCAGCAAATACCGGCTTTAAATTTAGTAGAAAAATTACCAATTTGTTTAGTCACGGTATTGTAGATAAAGATTCTTTCAGAAAAGCTTGGATAGAAACAAATGGTAACTATGAATATGGTGTTTTTCCAAAGAAACCCGGCGATGCGCCTAGTAATGCAAGAGTTAAGCAAGCTAGTTATATAGTTGCTGATAGACGATATCCTGAAAACGAACATTCTAAAATTCCGGGATCTTTTAAGAAAAACGAGACGCATAGAACTCATTTAATAAGCTCACAAATTACTGGAATTGAACATCACAGGGGACTATTAATTGATTTTGATGGCTGGCTTAATAGTAATCCTATGAATCAATTTGAGACTAAAGTCTTAAATATGACTAAGGAACAAGATATTGTATGGTCTGCAAATATATGGATAGGCTCAGATAATTACTTACATTGGAAATACCTAATTTATGATAAAAATTATCATTTAATTACAAAAAAAGAGTGGATTGATGATCGTTGGACCTATATTTGGCGATTTGATAGAGGACAAGAAAAATTAAGTATGGAATTAGAACTTAACGAATAAAAGCATATTTAATTTTTATAGTTGAGACAATTTTGCTTATAAGAAAGGGCAATAGAATGAAGATTAATCAAGTAGTAACGGAAGGATTAGTAGGAGTAACAACCCAAAGTCATATAAAAGAAAAATTAGAAAAGCTTAGTAAAGAAAGTAAACAAAAAAATATATATTTAAATCGTTACGTAAACTTTACTGATGCGGATTCTAGAATGATTTGGGTAACAGCAATTATTGACGATAAGTTAAAGAAAGCAGCCGAAGAGGGCCATCATGAATATAAATTAGTACTTAGGGATGTTTTATCGGAAGTTCGACAAAATTGCTCTAAAGATAATAATCGTGAAAAATTTGAAAAAGAAGTTCTGAGATTAGCAAAATCCTTAAACATAAATCGCACAATTGGTTCATTTTTGATACCAAAATATAGAAATGAAACCATATATTCATTTGATTTATTGAAATTATTTATAGATTTGTTACCTGATGATGCCTATTCTTTAAAACAATACCTATGTTTTAAATATGAGCCAATACTTTTGAAGTGTGAGATAACCAATTCAAAAAAATATGAAAATTTAGCAAACTTAGTTATTACATTTGCTTGGTAATTAAAAGAAAGGAATTATTATGAGAACTGCATCGGATGTACGAAAAGTAATGCCACAAGAATTCCTTCCTACTGTAGTTGATGTAAAACCCAAAATAAAGTCAATGCTCACTTCTGAAGAATATATAACTTATGTTAACAAGTATTTAGATAAAAAAATTGATATGAGTATTGAGCGCAATAAGGAATTAATACAAACATATGGTAATCAAAATTATCCATTTGTGATTTTAGAAAAATATATTGACTATAAGTTCCTAGCTAATTATTTAGTTATGGAACTAAATCTTAGTGTTGAAGAACGAGATGCCTTTGTTAAATTTAATCTGGCTGGCTATACTTTACAAAAAGTAAAAAAATTGGTTAAACACTTGATGATAAGAGAAAGAGGCTTTAGTTTTTTAGAAGATAAAACTAAGTATTATGACCTTTATGACAAAGAAGCAATACATCAATACCATCAACAGTCCGAGGCGTGTTTTTATGTTAAAAACAATTCAATAAATAAAGATATGTTTTTAGCAGAGGGGTATTTGTTGCTTATTTTATTACTTATAGTGATAGTTGAACTTGTATTTATAGCTGTTACTAATCAATTTCGGGAATGGTTTCTTCTGCCAATTGTAATAGTTTTATTTTTAGGAAGTGTTAATTTAATTGACCAAGATTTTAAAAAATATGTAAAAATTCGGAAACAGGAGCATAGATTAATTTTATTAGAAAACGAGAAAAAATATGAAAAAAGCTAAAGATTCAAGTCAAAAAAACAACTCAAAAATTAGTAATAAAATCAATGATTTAAAAAAAGCTCAATCAGATAATGATAGTCAAAAAAATTATGTTGTGTACGTAAGATGAGGAACAGCTTATGAGTAATAATGAATTAATAGAGTATGTAGAAACTTATGCTCCTGATTGGAAGGAACAAACAAATTAAGTAGTACTTCTGAACAGTGACGAAAACAGTGAGACGTAGTAAGAATTCAATATTAGTGTTAAAAACGACTTTCATGTAACTGAAAGCCGTTTTTTTATATGATAATAGAAAGGAAAAGTTTAACATGAAATTGAATAAATATGTATTCTCAGCAAGCGTATTGGTAGCTTTAGGTGCGGGAACTGGAGTAAGTAATGTTGTTCATGCGGATAGTATTACTTCTACAGCTCATGAGAGCGTATATCACCTAACTACTAAGGATGGGTGGTCCAATGATCTTCAAAGTATTGTTTGGAATGAAAAAGGCAAGTATTACGATTTATATTTCTTGCATTCTGAAACGGCAGATGATCCTAATGAAGCTGGTCACCAAAATTGGTATCATACTACAACTAAAGATTTTGTGCATTTTACCCAACAAAATGAAGCAATTAAAGCAGATGGTCCTGAAGCACCTTATACTTGGTCCAGTGCTTGGACTGGAACAGTTTTAATTAACAAGGGACAAATTAAGGGTGTACCTAAAGGTGCTCAAGTTGCTTACTTCTCTGGACTTGAAAAGCACGATGGCGGTTCTCAAAACATTTGGGCTGCATGGTCTAGCGATAATGGAAAAACCTTTAGTCATGTGCTAAATAACGCATCCCCTGTAATTGATCATTCATGGGGCTGGACTAGCCAGAATCGTGTAGATGAACGTGATCCTGCTGTTGTTTACTGGCATGGAAAAATGCTGATGTATGTTGCTGAAGGAAGTGAAATCGGCGTATATCAGTCTAAGGATGGCATTAACTGGTCTAAAGCTGATCCAAATGGAGCATCTAAAGTAGGGATGGGAACTTATCTACGAGGCGTAGACTTACGTGATACTACACCAGTAGAATGTCCTGTACTAAGAACAATGAAGACACCAAATGGTCAAACTAAACAAGTTCTCTTCTTTGGTGCAAAAGCTCCACATGCAGGACAAACTACAGGAACTTATTACATTGTAGGACACTTAGATAGTAATGGGCTTTTTGCGCCTGAAACTGATGCCAAGCGTTTAGATCAAGGATCTGATTATTATGGCGCTAACTTTTCCGGTAGTTCAGATTTATCTGAATCAGCAAAAACCATTAAGTCTATGGGATGGATTGGTAACTGGAGCTATACTGCAAATGGTGTTCATAATGATGAAGCTGCAACTAGTGAATTTACCAAACGTTTAGGATCATATTCTGTAGCTAGAGATTTAGAAATGAACAATGATTTAACTATTAAGTCAACGCCAATTGTTGGTCAAGGCAAAGACGTAAAACGTTATACTGGAGTATCTAAAGATCGACCTATTAACGGAGTTAATGCGAGTTCTAATCGACCATTTACTAATGGAAGAGATACTAATGGATTAATTCATAATCTATTTGACGTACCAAACTTATCTGTAAATAAAGCCTACAATCTTCATTTCTATAATACTAAAGGTAACTATACAGGACGCATTTACATTGATATTTGGCAAGGTAAGGATTACGTAAGATTTAATTATGATCCAAGCAACGGTAAGTATAATGTGAAGACAAGATCTGGCGAATTAGATAGAGGAAGAAATGGTCAAGCTGCTTCAAGTTATTACTTTGATGGACTTTTAGGATCAGGTAATGGATATATTGCTGATTCTGGACTTAAAAACCAAAAATCTATTAATTTGAAAGTACTAACTGATAAAAATTCTGTAGAGTTCTTTTTCCCAAATGGTCAAACTTATACTGTAGCTCGTTTTAATACTAGCCATAAACAAGACTTTAAAGTATTTACAGAAGATCCTTTAGGTGGTAACAAAGTAGACATTACACAGGAGAATTTAAACTAATATGCTTACTCATAAGGAACGCTCTGATGCACAAACTACATATGTAAAAATCAAAAATCGAGTGTGGAATGATCCCTTAATTTTGTGTCCGGTTTTACTACTGAATGCTACTCTTATGTCCTTGGGATTTATTGGTTTATGTATGCTTACGTATAATTTAAGTATTAACTCTCTTGGAATACAATTATTAGCTATTTGGGGATGTGTAATAGTTGCTGTTATATTTTTTAGTATGTTACTAGTACCATTAGAAATTAAGTGTGTTGCCTCCATAAAACATTTAAAGAAAATTGCTAAGAAATCTACTCATTGAAATGTAGTGATACGGTATAATATGAACAGATACATTGAACCATATTAAGACTCTTATTTTATTTAGGGAGTTTTAATTATGGAAAAAGAAGAACTAAGAAATGAAGTTCAAAATTTAATGCGATCTGAGTTATATCAAAAAACAGATAAAGCTTTTGAAGAATATGTTGATCAAACTGGTATTAACCGAAGATTTTTGAATCAAGATGCACCAACTCTTGTAGCAAATGATACTTTAAGTGATGCGGTTGATGATTTTATGGAACGGGTAGAACCAGTTCAAGATACTCTTAGAGAACAAATTCAAGATTATTTAGATGAAGAATATCCAATGGGATATCTGTACTCTGAAATTGATCGTCATCAAGATAAAGAAGAAATTCGTAGTGAAATGACCGATGATTTACTACTGTACCTTGATAATACCCGACCATATGGAGCTGCTGATACAGATGCCTTACGTCCTTATTGGGTAAGAGGAGCTGCAAACATCCCGTCATTGTCAGAATTTGCAAAATATCTAAGTGAAGATGGAATTAACTTATTCGTTGAAAAGTATTGTCCTGATTGGGAAGAAGTAACTCAGTAATTGCTAAAAACGCCATGTATAGAGAAGTACATGGCGTTTTTTGTTTGAATTAAAGGAATAAAAAATGAATGAAGTACAAATGATTAACTATAAAAGCAAAAATATACATTTAGGTTTAGGTAAAGATAGTGTTTCACCCAAAATAATGTATCAAACAAAAAAACAAAAGAAAATGCGAGCGACACTGCTCCATAAGTTGTTTGAATTATTGCAAAATACTGAACCCTTTAACCAAGTTAGCGACTTGGGTTTTTGGCTAAAAGTATCTAATCAAGTATTAAGTAATACGGAATTAAAAATGTATTTGCATCCTAATAAAATTGCGCGCTTTGTGGATAGATATGCGCCTGACTGGAAAGAACAAACTATGTAACAAAAAACAGAGACATAATGTCTCTGTTATATCTCACGCTATAATTAATTTGATTTTGCTACTCTCTGTAAGGGCTACCTTGCTAAGGATAAAAAGGTGGGTTAATATAGAGATAACATTTAAAGCAAAAAAAAGAAGCATTGGTTCTGGTAAAACCGTTGCTTCAGAAGTAACAAGCTGCTAAAAACTCCATCTGGCTTTGTTACTGTTAAATTCATTATAGCAGATACTTTATTGAAAGCAACAGTACAAGTCTAAGGTTTTATTAAATCTTGTTACTGGTGCTTTTTTGTTACAAAAAATTATAAAGATGAGGTAACAAATATGTCTGCTACACCAACAGAACCAACTAATTTTTATAAAGTAAATGAAATTTATGTAGAAAAATTTTATCAAATGCCTAAGGTTCTTTTTACAAATCCTAAGTATGCAAAATTGAAGAATGATGATAGAGTAGCATACTCATTACTCAAAGATAGAAATTCTATATCAATTAAAAATCATTGGTTTGATGAAGAGGGAAACATCTACTTTATTTTTACCAATGACGAATTAATGCGTCTCTTAAATTGTGGTAAAGAAAAATTAGGAAAAATAAAAGACCGGTTAATTTCAGTGGGCTTACTTTATCAAAAAAGAATGGGACGAAATAAACCAAATAGATTGTATTTATTAAAACCTGAAGTTACAGCAGAAGATGTGTATCTTCAAGTTACACAAGAAAGTACGACAAAAAATGAGTTTATTAAGAAAGACGCCCCAGCCTTAGAGCCACAAGGAGCTGTAAAAAATACAGTTCCAGAAAAAGAGACTCAAACCGTTGATACAAGCGGAAGTTCGAAAATCGAACTTCCAGAAAAAGAGGCTCAAACCGTTGATACAAGCGGAAGTTCGAAAATCGAACTTCCAGAAAAAGAGGCTCAAACCGTTGATACAAGCGGAAGTTCGAAAATCGAACACAATCAAGACCATACTATCTTAGATACTAATAAGATACATACTGATACATCATTAGACTTCTCTTCTAAAAATTATTCTCAACAAGAACAAGAACAACAAAATTCTGAACTAGTTCATTCTGCAGCCTTCTTTATGACCAAAACTGATGAGGATGGTAGCTATATTCTTAATCATGATGCAACAGCCTTTTTAGCTTCATGGTGTAAAACTCCTGCTCAAATGTATAAATTGATCGGGATTATTTTGAATGCCAAAAAATCTGTTGAAAAAGAGATGCTTAAGCAACGGCCAAAAGATAGTAATCTTAGTCTTTTAGTAATTGATAACGAAAATTCAGAATTGAGAGATTTGATTAGTTTAACCGTTAAACGATATTTTAATGCGATAAAGGTTGGCGAAGAGACAGGTAAACCCATAAAAGACTATGAAGGATATCTATACCGCACTATGGAAAATATGTTTTGGTCATATGTAAATAAGCATTCTGTATAGCTAAAAGAGCTATACAGAAGTTTTGAAGCATAACTAGAACATACTTTTTGCTTTGTTCCAAATAGTTATCTGGTATATTAAGATTTCGATCTGGTATTCTCAGAGAGAATTTTTAGTAAATATGAATAATCATCAAGTGATCTGAATCTATGTTTACAGTTATAACTAGAGGGAAGGTACTAGAAGTGTGCTCTTGTACAGCTAATATTTTGTCGTAGGATTTAAAAGTCTGTAGTAACGTTAGTTTGAATAGAGCAAAGTTCCGTAAATTGGGTAGGATATTAATTTCTGTAGTGTGATAAACACTACTTGGTGCTCTCCTCCCAAAAGACGGTATTTTAGTGTACATGTAGTTCATGAAAATCAAGGCTAATAATGCAATGAGATTTTTCCAAAAAGTTTTACAGAAATGTGCACTAGGACAAATACTAAAACAAATTAATATTGGAATTACGAAACTCTTTTTATAAGAGTTTTTTATTTTGGAGAAAATTATGAAATTTATAGATTTTTTTGCCGGCATTGGTGGTTTTCGTTCTGGTCTAGAAAAGGCTGGTCATCAATGTGTTGGCTATGTAGAGTGGGATAAGTATGCAAGAAAAAGTTATCAAGCAATTTACAATACAGAAGGAGAATATACAGAACATGACATCAAAGAAGTTAAAGGAATCGAGTTACCAGAAGCAGATATTTGGACTTTCGGCAGTCCATGCCAAGACATCAGCATTGCAGGCAAACAAACCGGCATTGTTAAAGGTGGAAGAAGCTCCATGTTCTTTGAGGTTATCAGATGCCTTGAAGAGCGAATTGGGGGGGGAGAAGGCGTTACCTACCATACTTATCATGGAGAATGTTAAAGCTCTCTTATCCAGCAATGGAGGCTGGGATTTTGCAAGGGTCCTCATTGAAATGGACCAAGTCGGGTATGATGCTGAATGGGCAGTTCTCAACTCTTCCGATGTCGTCCCTCAAAACCGAGAAAGAGTCTATATTATCGGACATCTTAGAGGAACAAGTACCAGACAAGTATTTCCTATCCAAAGAAAAAGTAGAGACATTACTTCGACAAAAATAGTTTATGAGAAGTCAGTAAAAGATCCAGCCCATCAAAGCCAAATAGTACTTTCTCCAAAGGGATGTACCCCTACTTTGACAGCAACGGACTATAAAAGACCATACAAAGTAGCTGTTAGACAGGTTGGAAATATAGTCAAACAAAAAGGATTTAGTAATCCGCAAAGAGGAAGAATATATAGTGCTAATGGATTATCGCCAACACTTAATACTGCACAAGGTGGGGGATTAGAACCTAAAGTTTTAATCGAAAGACCACTAAAAGGTCTTACTAAAAACGGGTGGCATTTTGAACAAAATGTATTTAGTAAAAATAGTATTGCAGCTACTCTGAAAGCGGCTGGTGGAAGTGGAAATATCCCTAAAATTGCATATAGGCCTTGTTTAACACCAGATAGGATTAATAAACGTCAGAACGGACGGCGTTTTAAAAATTGTGAAGACCCAACATTTACTTTAACTAGTCAAGATCGACATGGTGTCTTAATTGAAAGTGGCCGTACTTTGGCTATCAGAAAACTTACGCCTAAAGAATGCTGGCGGCTTCAGGGATTTACAGATGCGCAATTTGAGAAAGCTAAAAAAGCCGGCATAAGTAATTCACAATTATACAAACAAGCTGGAAATGCTGTTACTGTTGATGTTGTTGAACAGATAGGACGAAAGTTAAAAATAGAAAATAAAAGAGAAAAGGATCAATATTGATCCTTTTTTTCGTGAAAAATATTGAAAATTGAAAGGATAGCAATGATTACTAATAAAATTAATATTTTTAATAATGATTGCATGGAAGTTTTAAAAAAATTGCCTGAAAAGTCAGTTGACTTAGTTGTAACTGACCCTCCGTATATCGTTAAGACTGAAGGTGGGGGGGGTGGAGCCTTTGGCTATAAAAATCGAAAGTGGCACGCAGAAATAGAATATATGACCAATGGGTTCAGCAATGACATATTAGATGAACTATGCCGGGTTATGAAGAAAATAAATATTTATATCTTTTGTTCACAATACCAATTACAGCAATTAATAAATTATTTTGAAGAAAAGAAATGTAATTGGAATTTACTAAGCTGGCACAAAGATAATCCTGTTCCTGCTTGTAACAATAAATATCTACCTGATACAGAGTATATTTTCTTTGCTCGAGAAACAGGAGTGAGATTGGAAGGTACATATCATACAAAGCGTAAATATTACATCACACACTTAAATACGAAGGATAAACATAAATATAAGCATCCAACTGTTAAGCCGGTATCAATTATCAATAATTTCATTATCAACTCATCTCAAGAGGGGGATGTAGTACTAGATCCATTTATGGGTAGTGGCTCTACTGGAGAAGCAGCACTTAGATTGGATAGAGATTTTATTGGTATAGAACTTAATGAGGAATACTTTTCAATTGCTCATGAGAGATTGAAT
>ERZ778504.447-NODE-447-length-43657-cov-5.888216_pt1 | contig 43657 bp, 41 predicted proteins | sample MGYA00510046_ERZ778504 | MGnify/ENA primary metagenome ERZ778504 (study PRJEB29527, sample SAMN07138964) | mouse gut metagenome | material: feces | host: mouse | place: China:Nanjing | collected 2016-01-25 ...
GTATAATGAAATTCTTTGATTTATTGCGCATGAGCATATCCAATCTGTGGAAACGGAAGCTTCGTACCGTGCTGACTGTACTCGGCGTTGTCATCGGTATCACCTCCATTGTCGTCATGATTGCGCTTGGCAATGGACTGAAAGAGTCCATGCTGGAGAACTACTCAAACTATAACTCCATGACGCAGATACAGATTAGCTCCGGGGGCGGCCTTTACGTGTCAAGCAGCGGCGGAACGACGCAGCAGGAGGAGAAACGGCTGGATGATTCGTTTATTCAGGAGCTTCTTGCCATGGAGCACGTCAAGGAGGTCTATCCCAGACTGAATGTGTCAGCAATCGTGAAAGCCGGAAAATATTCAGGTTATCTTGACATAAACGGTCTGACGCAGGGGGAGTTCCAGACATTGGACATCCCTATAGCCAAGGGAACGCTGCCGGATTCTGATACAGAGTTAAAGTTTTTTTATGGAAATAATGTGCTTACCAACTTTTATATAGAAAAAACACATACCTATACGTTCTGGGAGACAGGCGAGGCGCCGGATGTTGACCTGATGGAGGATTCGTTGTTCGTGATTTTTGACACGGACGCATATTGGAACTCCCAGGGTGGCGGTTCAGGTGATGGGACACCGGTCAAGCAGCCAAAAAAGTATCTGATTGAAGCATGCGGCCTGATGGAAGGGGAGCTTGGGGAGTGGAGTAACAACAACAGCCAGAGCGTGCTCTGCGATATTGATGCACTGAAGGCAGAGCTGAAGCGCGTTTTTAAGAAAAACCCGATTCCGGGACAGCCGACCAGGAAAAACGGAAAGCCGTACAATGAGTTGTTTTACTCACAGATAATCGTGCAGGTTGATGACATGGCAAACGTGACGCCGCTGACCAACACCCTGAAGGATTTGGGATATGACGCGTACAGCTCGGCAGAGTGGATTCAGCAGGAGCTTGACAGCATGAACATGATACAGGCAGTGCTCGGCGCGATTGGTGCAGTTGCCATGCTGGTAGCGGCAATCAGTATCACCAATACCATGATGATGTCCATTTACGAGCGGACGAAGGAAATCGGTGTCATGAAGGTAATCGGCTGTGACATCCGTAATATCCAGAGCCTGTTCCTTATGGAGGCAGGGTTTATCGGTTTTATCGGCGGTATGATTGGCGTTGCCTTTAGCTTTATGCTGAGCTTTGGCATCAATGGACTGATGGCGTCAAGCGGTGCAGGAGAAAACATGGGAATCACAGGCGCCATCTGCAGGATTCCGATATGGCTTTGTCCGCTTGCAATCCTGTTTGCCATCTTAATCGGCATGATTGCAGGCTTTATCCCATCACTCAGGGCGATGCGGTTAAGCCCGCTGGCGGCGATTCGAAATGAATAGTGTGAGAAGTACTTCTAAAACTCAGCAGCAAAGGCTGCTTCGTTAAGAAGTACTAAGTCTCACACAGGAGAATGCCCAAAATATGGGCATTCTCCGCACTGATTTGAGATTCCACAGAGCGGAATCATGTTGGTTAGTGTGAAAAATAAATTTTTCACATTACTTTACATGCTTTTGGCAGTCTGTTATGATGATGATAAGGGGTAATCGTTGAAGATTGTGAGGAAAGTAGGTGATTGTATGCCAAGTGGGGCAGATATTATCAGGGATTCCATTACAGAGTTTTCCAGGTTGCAGGACTGGATGTTGGAAGTTAAGGAGGTATCTCCGCATACTTTTAATTCGATGCATAAACGATATGTTGAATTAAAGGTTACGTTGTCAAGTCTGGGTGTGAACCTTGCAGAATTAGACAGGATAAAGGAATAACGGATAAAACTTGAAACAGGGGGGCTTCTCGAAAAGAGAAGCCTTTTTGTGTACACGAAATCGTTCCCAGTCATATATTAATATCAAGTTGCAACAGATATGTGCGGTGAATGAAAATGGACAGAGTGCGCAGAATGATTGGCTGCGACAGCAGAGAGGTAAGACCGTATACGGGCAGAGGTGTATACGTGGGGGTTTTGGACAGCGGAGTGGCAGCACATCCGGATTTGCGGGGCAGAATAGCAGCCTTTAGGGACTTTACATCGAGGGACTATCCACCAAGGAATTTTGTGGCAAGAAGAATGTATTATGACGATAATGGACATGGAACGCATGTGTGCGGCGTGCTGGGAGGAAACGGCGCTGCTTCAAGGGGAAAGTATCGGGGGATTGCCCCCGAATGTACACTGATTTGTGGAAAGGTTCTGGACAAAAAAGGCGGGGGAAGCCTGAAAAATCTTATCAGCGGCCTGTTCTGGATAACAGAGCTGGCAAAGTCCTATCCAATAAGGGTATTGAATATTTCGATTGAAATGGAATCGGAGGACAATATTGACAAGGATGACTGGGAACAATTTAAAAAGCAGATACAGTTCCTGTGGAACAACAACATTATCATTGTTGCGGCGGCTGGGAATAAAGGACCCAATCCCATGACACTCTCACCGATAGGGGAGTGCGGCGGATGTGTATGTGTGGGATGCCATGATGGGGATTATCAGGGAAGCGGAGGCAGGCTTTGCAATGAGTATTCCAGCAGGGGACCCGGAAAGGATCTGACAATTATGAATATGATGAACCGCAATCCCCTGAAAAAGCCGGATATTGTGGCACCAGGCACGGACATTGTGTCCTGTAATTCCAGATATGTAACCTCCCCATATATCGCCAAAAGCGGAACCTCCATGTCAGCGCCGATTGTGAGTGGTGCGTGTGCCCTGTGCCTGCAAAAGTACCCATATCTTTCGAACCGCGAAATCAGAAGGCTTTTGCTTGGTTCAGCCGTGGATTTGGGACAGAGCTGGAGTATACAGGGAGCCGGAATGCTCCTTATCGATAAAATGTTTGCACAGGCTGTGGTATAAAATGTAAGATTTTTTATTGACATAGCCTGTATAATTGTATACAATAATACGCAGATACAAACAGAGAATTGAACAGTGCGGAGGAAAGTGTTATGGAGAACAATAACGAATATTTTGAGAACCGGCCAGTCACCATGAATGATAAGAACAATCTCTTACAGATTGAGGAACATATGTACCAGCTTCAGGACGTAGAGAAACCAAATGCATTTCGTAATATGTTTCCATATGATGAAATACCGAAGATTCCTTTTAACGACAGGGTAGTGCCGCATAATATGCCCAAGGATATCTGGATTACGGACACGACATTCCGGGATGGCCAGCAGTCCAGGGCACCATACAGTACGGAACAGATTGTCACGATTTATGATTATCTGCACAGGCTCGGCGGACCAAACGGCATGATTCGCCAAAGTGAGTTTTTTTTATACAGCCAGAAGGACAGGGATGCTGTATATAAGTGCATGGAACGCGGGTATCAGTTTCCGGAGGTGACATCCTGGATTCGGGCGAGTAAAGAGGACTTTAAGCTGGTAAAGGAAATCGGCATGAAACAGACAGGCATTCTTGTAAGCTGCTCGGATTATCATATTTTTCTCAAGTTAAGGATGACAAGACGCCAGGCAATGGAGCATTACTTGTCAGTGGTTAAGGAATGCCTTGAAGAAGGCATCAGTGTAAGGTGCCATCTTGAGGACATTACGCGGGCAGATATTTACGGATATGTAGTTCCGTTTTGCCAGGAGCTGATGAAGCTTTCTGAGCAATATCAGCTTCCCATTGTAGTGCGTGCCTGCGATACCATGGGATATGGCGTAAACTTTGCCGGCGCAGTTATTCCAAGGAGTGTGCAGGGCATTATCTATGCGCTCCATACACATGCGGGAGTGCCGGAGAAGTGGATTGAGTGGCACGGCCACAATGATTTTTACAAGGCGGTTACCAATTCGACGACAGCGTGGCTGTATGGGTGTTCCGGTGTCAACACGTCTCTTTTTGGCATCGGGGAGCGCACAGGAAACACACCACTTGAGGCGATGATATTTGAATATGCACAGCTGAAGGGCACATTAAACGGCATGGATACCACAGTCATCACAGAGCTTGCCGAATACTACGAGAAAGAGATAGGATATCATATCCCCGAAAGGACACCGTTCGTGGGCAAAAACTTCAATGTCACAAGGGCAGGAATCCATGCGGACGGGCTATTAAAGAATGAGGAGATTTACAATATCTTTGACACAGAGAAATTCCTGAACAGACCAGTCCTGTGTGCCGTGTCAAACACGTCAGGGCTTGCAGGAATTGCACACTGGATTAATACCTATTTTAAGCTAAGAGACGATGAAAAAATTAGTAAGTCATCGGAACTTGTAGCTTATGTAAAGACATGGGTTGATGCGGAATATGAAAGCGGCAGGGTTACCGTTCTTACGGACGACGAGCTTCTGGCGGTGATAGATGAGGGCTGTAAATTGCTTGGAATATCGCTTGTGAAGGATTAAGGCAGGTGAAAGGAATGAGTGAATATGATGTGAACCAGGATGCATCGGACAAGTATTCATTGAGGGGAAGGGTATTTCGGAAACTCAGGGAGAATATCCTGAATGGGAAGTATGAGGAAAATGACGAACTCCGGGAGGCATCGATAGCGGAGGAGCTCGGTGTCAGCAGGACGCCTGTGCGAGAGGCATTCCGGCAGCTGGAACTGGAAGGACTGATACATATTGTCCCGAATAAGGGAGCATATGTCACGGGAATTTCATCCTCGGATGTGGCTGACATCTATGAAATCCGTTCTCTTCTGGAGGGGCTTTGTGCCAGATGGGCAACAGAAAAAATTACGAAGGATGAAATAGAGGAGATGGAGGAGATAATCCTCCTGAGTGAGTTCCACCTCGCGAAGGAGCACTACGAACAGCTGATTGAGCTGGACAACCGTTTTCATATGCAGCTGTATGAGGCGTGCGGCAGCAAGATACTCATACATCTGTTAAAGGATTTTCACCAGTATGTACAGCGGCAGCGGCAGCAGACCCTGTCCGACAGGGCAAGGAGTGCGGCAGCGGTTGAGGAGCACAAGAGCATCATGGAGGCAATCCGCGATGGGAATGCGGAACTTGCAGAGAAACTTGCGGATGAACATATTTGTAATGCTTATAGAAATATGGTAAAATGTGGTTTGAGCACAAAACATTAAGAAACACTAAGGCTGTAAAGGACACAGCCTAAGAGTTTCTAAATGTTTGGAAGAACGCTAAGGGCGGCGTTCTTCGTAGATTGTGGCAACAAAATAAGAAACACTAAGGCTGTAAAGGACACAGCCTAAGAGTTTCTAAATGTTTGGAAGAACGCTAAGGGCGGCGTTCTTCGTAGATTGTGGCAACAAAATAAGAAACACTAAGGCTGTAAAGGACACAGTCTGGGAACAGGAGGAGAACATTATGGCAAAAATTCAGATGACGACACCGCTGGTGGAGATGGACGGGGATGAGATGACACGGATTTTGTGGAAGATGATTAAGGAGGAACTGCTTCTTCCATACATAGACCTAAAGACGGAATATTATGACCTTGGCCTTGAGCACCGCAATGAGACAAATGACCAGGTTACGGTGGACTCAGCGGAGGCGACGAAAAAATACGGTGTGGCAGTAAAGTGCGCCACAATCACGCCCAATGCCGCGCGTATGACGGAGTACAACCTCAAGGAGATGTGGAAGAGCCCGAACGGAACAATCAGGGCGATGCTTGACGGCACGGTATTCAGGGCACCGATTATCGTCAAGGGCATCGAACCGTGTGTAAGGAACTGGGAAAAACCGATTACGCTTGCGAGACATGCGTATGGGGATGTCTATAAGAATACCGAGATAAAGGTTCCGGGTGCGGGAAAGGCAGAGCTGGTGTTTACGGCAGCGGATGGGACAGAGACAAGGGAGCTGATTCACAACTTTACGGATGCGGGAATCATTCAGGGGATTCACAATACGGACAAGTCAATCAGCAGCTTTGCACATGCATGTTTCCAGTATGCCCTGGACACAAAACAGGATTTGTGGTTTGCGACAAAGGATACGATTTCCAAGAAGTACGACCATAATTTCAAGGATATTTTTCAGGAAATCTATGATGCCGACTATGATGCGAAGTTCAAGGCGGCAGGCATTGAGTATTTCTACACACTGATAGATGATGCCGTTGCGCGCGTTATGAAGGCAAAGGGCGGCTTTATCTGGGCGTGCAAGAATTATGACGGAGACGTCATGAGCGACATGGTAAGCTCGGCGTTTGGTTCCCTTGCCATGATGACCTCCGTGCTGGTATCGCCTACCGGCGTATACGAGTATGAGGCGGCGCACGGAACCGTCCAGCGTCATTATTATAAGCACCTGAAGGGTGAGGAGACATCCACAAACTCTGTGGCAACAATCTTTGCATGGACAGGTGCGCTGAGAAAGCGTGGGGAGCTTGACGGAAATGCCGGGCTTGTGCAGTTTGCGGACAGGCTTGACAAGGCGACGGTCAAGACCATTGAGGACGGAAAGATGACAAAGGATTTGGCATTAATTACTTCATTAAAGGATGTAACGGTTTTAAACAGCGAGAACTTTATCAAGGCGATTCGGGAGACATTCGAGACGTTATGATGACGAGTAGGGGATTTTCCCCTACTCGTTTAACTTCAGTTCTGTTATCAGGCTGTTCATCTCATAGTGCACAAGAATCTCTTTGAGAGCTGCCTTGTCGATATGGAGTGCAAAGTCTTCCAGCGACTGGGTGATTGGAATGTCGTCCTTCATTTTCGCAAGCTGGTAGCTCAGGTATACGGTTTCCTTATTTTCTTTCAGGGCATTTAGCGGGCTTCGCCCGATACCGAGGCTGTTTTTCCAGAAATCAGTCAGTTCCTTTTCCTTTTTCTTGATTCCCCCGCAGTCCTCAATTGCCTGGTAGAGGGCGTCAAGGGAGCCGTACTCGTTCACCAGCGGGGCGGCGGCTGACGAAACGCCCTTGCATCCGGGAATGCCGTCTCCGGGGTCTCCGGTGATGGACAGCAGTGTCACAATATTTTCGGGATATACACCCTCCTCGGCATAGACAATATCCGAAGTATATTCAAAAATGCCCGCCGGAATCGGTTCATATCCGCTCTTTCCGGCGAAAAGCCCATATCTTTGCTGCATATCCCTGGCCTTGTCCTTATCTGTGACACGCCACAGACGTGTATAATCGCTGACCAGCTGGAAATAGTCATGGTCTTTTGTGATAATGTAAGTTTCTAGCTCGGGTGACTCAAATTTTCTGACAAGCGAAGCGGCAAAGTCGTCTGCCTCGTAGTCCTTGTCCATAAGAACCTGACAGCCGATTTTCTGTAAAAGCTCCTCCATGGCAATAAATTGTTCCTTTAAAGGCGAGGGAGTTTCCCTTCGGTTGGCCTTGTAACTGTCGGCGCCTAAAACTGTGCGCCGGAACGTGTCGCGCGACACGTCAAAGGCGACTGCCACGTAATCAGGATTTAACTTTTTGTATAGGGATATCAGTGTTCTGAGCATTGTAAAAAGTGCATTTGTGTATTCACCTTTGGATGTCTGCAAAATTTCTTTGTAATGCTTCTCCTTTTCCTCGTCTGTCTTGGCAAATAAGACAGATTTCGGGAGGTTGCCATAGTACGAAGTACTGAGCATGGAGGAACCGTCAATAATCAAAAATTTTTTCATTCCTATATTTCTCCTTTATAATACAAGCTGTACTGTTGCGATAAATCTATTGTACCACAGATTAAGGGGTATACAATAGATTTATTTTGGGGGAGTAGTAGAAGTATTTCCGGGTATGGCTGTTTCTTTTTTGCAGGAATCATATATACTGGTTAATACAGGAAGGAGGATGGGCTATGAGGAAAAGAGGAAAACTATATGAGCGGCTGCCATTGATTATATTTGGCGGTATCTTTCTGGTTATGGTTCTGCTTAGCGTCGTGGCAAAATTTATGCAGGGTGATGAATGGCTGGTTTATTCGGATTCGCTGGATTTGACTGTGGCTGACGTGAATGGGCAGGAGCTTACCTTGAGGGACCTGGCATTCTATATTGCCTACGATGAAATGTTTGTGGAGGAGCAGGCGCAGATTTACAATGCGGAGGATACTGCAAGATATTGGAATCTGAAGACGAATAATGTCTATGTGCGGCAGCTCTCCAAACAAAGTGTCATGAAAAAGGCAGTCCATGATGAAATTTTTTATCAGATGGCGGTGGACGAAAAAATGGAACTGACACCGGAGGAGGAGGTGCAATTGTCAAATGTCCAGGATGCATTCTGGGATAATGTGATGGACAATGACAAACTGGAACGGCTCGGCGTCACGGAAAAGGACTTGAATGACACCATTCGAAAAATAGGGTTTGCGCAGAAATATCAGGGAATCTATGCGGCAATCCACCAGCTTGACATGGAAGCTTTGGAGATTGAAGGGGAGGCTTATGAGATGATGCTGGACGATTATCCGTACCGGATAAATGAAAGGGTCTGGAGCAGGGTCAATTACGGCGACATTACACTGGTACATAAAAATGGAATTTATCAGTAAAAGAAACAGAGCAGTGCCTACTCTGTTTCCGATAGTGTTTCCCACTTGATATAAAGTTCTTCGAGCTCTTTCCCGATTTGCTCCTTTTCGCTGGCGATTTCCTGAAGCCTTACGGAGTTTGTCGCAATTTCGGGTTTTGCCATCTCCTCATCAAGTGCGGCATTCCTGCTTTCCAGTGTTTCAATCCGATCCTCGCATTTTTTCAGGTCATTTTCCCTTTTGCGGAGGAGCGCCTGGTTTTCTTTCTGCTGCTTCCAGTCAAGCTTCTGCGCGGAGGGCTTACTTGCCTGCAAAACAGCTTCATCCGCCGCCGGCGCAAGAACATCTTTTTTCTCGAGATAATAGTCGTAATTCCCTATGTAGTTGACAAATTCCTGATGCGTAAGCTCGAGAATGCGGCTTGCCGTTTTATTGATAAAATAGCGGTCATGGGACACATAAAGGACAGTCCCTTCATATGCGTTCAGCGCTGTTTCCAGTATTTCTTTTGACATGATGTCAAGGTGGTTGGTCGGCTCGTCCAGAATCAGGAAGTTCGCTTCCGAGAGCATGAGCTTTGCGAGGGAGACACGGCCGCGTTCCCCGCCGCTCAGGGCGCTGATTTTCTTGAACACATCCTCCCCGGTGAACAAAAAGGCAGCCAGCGTATTCCGAATCTCGGTATTGGTCAGGTAGGGGTACGCGTCGCTGATTTCCTCAAAAAGCGTTTTCTCCATATGAAGGACATGGTGCTCCTGGTCATAATACCCGATTTCCACGTTTGCACCGAGCCGTATGGAACCGCCGTCGGGCGGGACAAGCTCGTTGATAATCTTTAAAAGTGTTGTCTTGCCTGTGCCGTTATCCCCGATGACTGCAACATGCTCTCCGCGTTTTATTTCAAAGGAAACGTTTTCAAAGAGCAAATGACTGCCAAAGCGTTTGGAGAGCCCTTCAATCTGCATCACATCGTTTCCGCTTGTCCGGTGCGGGGTAAGTATTAGCTTCATGTCAGCTTTCACCTCGACCGGCTTTTCGAGACGTTCAATTTTATCCAGCATCTTTTCACGGCTTTCCGCACGCTTAATCGATTTTTCGCGGTTAAACTGCTTGAGCTTGTCGATGACCTCCTCCTGATGCTTTATCTCGCGCTGCTGGTTCAGGTATGCATGCATCTGCTCGGTGCGGAGATGTTCTTTCTGGACAGCATAGTCAGAGTAGTTTCCATGAAAGGAAGAGACGATGCCGTTGTCAATCTCAATGATTTTTGTGGCAATTCTGTCCAGAAAATAGCGGTCATGGGAGACAATGATTACTGCGCCTTTGTAGTTCAAAAGGTATGTCTCAAGCCATGTGATGGAGTTGAGGTCAAGGTGGTTGGTCGGCTCGTCGAGCATGATGAGGTCCGGTTTCTGGAGCAGCAGCTTTCCCAGTGCCACACGCGTTTTCTGTCCCCCGGAAAGGGTGGCAACTTTCTTGCCAAATTCATCCTCGCCGAAGCCAAGCCCTTTTAAAATTCCTGTAATTTCACTTTTACACGCATAACCGTTCATATCCTCAAAACGGTGTGTCAGGTTCGCATACTTTTTCAACAGGGAATCAAGCTCCGCACCGTCTGCCTGTTTCATCTCCTGCTCGGTCTGGCGTATGGATGATTCAAGGTCAAGAACCTCCTGCTTGACAGTGAGCAGCTCATCGAAAATCGTGTTTTCACTGTCCACAGCCTGGTGCTGGGCAAGATAACCGAAACTTTTGTCCTTTGCAAATGTCACAAGTCCGCCGTCTGCAGGAAGACTTCCTGTTATGATTTTGAGCAGGGTGGATTTTCCTGCGCCATTGATGCCGACGATGGCGGCTTTTTCATAATCTTCAATATGAAAGGATGCATTTTTTAGAACGTGGTTGTCCACAAATGTCTTGTCTATGTTATTGCATGATAAAATCATGGGAACCTCCTGAAATACATAATCTCTCTTATTATAAGGAATTTGTGCAATAAAAGCAATTGGATAATTGACAAATATTCCAAAAAGAATTGACAATCATTTAACAATATTGTATACTTGTGCTATATTCGATGCCGATTTTTTGGCATATTGTATAACAAATCAGCTGTACATCCCCATTTTCTGACGGGTAAGCTGTGTGGCAGAATTTGTTGTAAATCATATTTTTCCGGGTTTTTATGTCATTCCGGAAGGAAAGCAATCATATATTAGGAGGTAGATAATCGTGGATGATAAGAATATATCACAGGCGGTTGTCGCACGGCTTCCCAGATATTACAGGTACTTGGGAGATTTGAGGGGCAGTGGTATCGAGAGGATATCATCGCAGGACCTGAGTAAGCTGATGAACGTCACTGCATCACAGATCAGGCAGGACTTTAATAATTTTGGTGGTTTTGGGCAGCAGGGTTACGGCTATAACGTGGAGTACTTATATAATGAAATAGCAAAGATACTTGGACTGAATGAAAAGCACAACCTGATTATCATTGGTGCGGGGAATCTTGGTCAGGCACTTGCGAATTACATGAATTTCGAGCGCAGGGGATTTATTGTAAAAGGCATATTCGACAAAAATCCGGATTTATATGGGAAGGAGCTTCGGGGCATCGTCGTCCAGCCGGTGGAAAAGATTGAGGATTTTGTGAGGGAAAATGCGATTGACATCGCAGTGCTTACCATACCAAAGGACGGCGCCGTAAAAACTGCGGAGAAACTTGTAAGGTGTAATATTAAGGCTATTTGGAATTTTGCACATGTGGATTTGAAAGTACCGGAGAGCATCGTTGTTGAAAACGTACATCTTTCAGACAGTCTTATGAAATTATCATATGGCATAGCAAACCAGTGATTACATTTTTTATGGTACGCAATTATGAAAAGAGGGTGAGAGTATGGGACAGGAGGATGAGGTCTTTCGCGAAGCGCTGGTAGGCAAGAAGATACCCATTCTGACACTTGACAATCAATGGCACAAGCTGTTCACGCAGACTGGGGATAATGATGAGATTCATGTCCTTGAAGAAAGGGTCAACGATATCCTGAAGCGGCAGGGAAAGCTGAACACAGAGCTAAAGAGCCTGTCGGCATTCAAGAAGAAGCTCATGCAGGAGATTGTTGATATTATGGAGCTTCCGGACAGTTCGGCAAAAGAAAAAAAGATGTCAGAAAACAAGCGCATGATAGAGGAATCGAACCAGAAAATGGACGATTACAATGACGAGCTTATGGATATCCCAAAACAGATTGACGAGGCAAACTTTGAGCTGATGATGGCTACAATGCGCGTCTGTTATGCGAAGATTCGGCAGAATGTCCAGGAAATTGACGAGATTAATAAATGGGTGTCCGATTTTAAGGTGCAGCTCAAGCGCAAAATCCTCTCAAAACAGCAGAAGGAGATATGGAATGATGAAATGTACTCCTACATGCACTCCATATTTGGACCGGACGTCATAGACATGTTTGACATGAAATATAACCCGCAGAATGTATTAAACAAAGAAAAAGATCTGGTGGACCAGAGGGAGAAAAATCCCGGGCAGGAGTAGCTGTCCGGGATTTTTTAAAAGATTCTTCCTTGTTTTCACAAAATAATATGATATACTTAAAATAATAAATCAGGGAAGGTTGGGAATGGCTATGGAATATGTGCTGACATCGGCTGAGATGAAGGACGCGGACAGGGCGGCAATCAATGATTATGGCATAGAATCGCTTGTTTTGATGGAGCGCGCCGCCTTGCAGGCAGTGCGCGTGGTTGAGGAAAAATATGGCTCGGACATTTATGTGGGGGTCATGGCTGGAAGCGGCAATAATGGCGGAGACGGCATTGCCATGGCGCGTATTTTTCAGGAGAAGGGAATCCGTGCGGAGATTAACCTGATAGGGGATGTGTCAAAGCTGACGTCGGAGATGAAGACCCAGCTTGAAACGGCAAGGAAATTAAACATTCCGATTCATTACGGCATGGAGCATACCCTGTATGATGTAATCGTTGATGCCCTGTTTGGCATTGGCATCACGCGTGATATTGAGGGAAAGTACAGAAAAGCAATAGAGGCTGTGAATGCCTCCAAAGCCAAAATTGTGGCAGTAGACATTCCGTCCGGAGTCAATGCGGACAATGGAAGCATTATGGGATGTGCGGTAAAAGCTGACATTACTGTCACATTTGCGTACCGGAAGCTGGGTATCATGCTGTATCCGGGAGCCTCCTGCGCTGGCGAGGTGATTTGCGTTCCAATTGGTATTCCCGGGGCAGTGACGGAGCACAAGCGCAAAGGTGTTGTCACGTTTACGGATGCGAAGAAGGATTTACAGCTTCCGGGGAGAAGTCCGTCGGGAAATAAGGGAACCTATGGGAAAGTGCTGCTGGTCGCAGGCAGCAGGAGCATGGGCGGTGCATGTCTTTTATCCGCGCTGAGTGCGTACAGGACGGGCGCTGGCATGGTTCGCATTTTTACTGCACTGGATAACAGGGAGGGACTGCTGAAAAAGCTTCCGGAGGCGATTGTTGACACTTACCTGGACGATGGGGATTCCAATATAACGCAGGAAGAAGCGGACAGGTTAACAGCGGGAATAGAATGGGCAGACGTTGTCGCGGTCGGACCGGGAATCTCAATGTCCGGAAAGGCAAAATGTATATTGGAAACGGTACTGGAAAAAAACAGGAAGCCTATGGTTGCGGATGCGGATGCGTTAAATATTCTGGCACAAAATGCAGAGCTGTTAAAAAAGTTTGAATACGGGCGCAGAAAAGATGATAGCGATGTCATTTTTACGCCGCACCTTGGAGAATTTTCAAGGCTTATGAAATATCCGGTGGCGGAAATCAAAAAGGACATGATTGCCTGCTGTAAGATGTTTACCAGAAGTCATGACGTATCGCTTGTGTGTAAAGATGCAAGGACAGTGGTTGCCAAAAGGGGGAAGCTCACCTACCTCAATGCAAGCGGGAATGACGGAATGGCAACGGCAGGTTCCGGGGATGTGCTTACAGGGATTATTGCCGGGCTGCTGGCACAGGGGCTTAGCGGATTTGAGGCAGCTGTCATGGGAACCTACATACATGGGCTTGCCGGTGACATGGCAAGGAACCGGACATCGGCATATTATATAATGGCACAGGATATTATAAAGTCATTGAAAGATATCATATACTAGAAAGGGATTACTATGAGACATTATGACAGGGCATGGGCAGAGATAGACCTTGATGCAGTACAGTTTAATATTGCACAAATCAGGGAGAAGATTCATGCAGGCACAAAAATCATTGCAGTGATAAAGACAGACGGTTACGGACATGGTGCATTGCAGATTGCGCGGATGCTCGAGAATGAGGACAACGTATGGGGATATGCGGTTGCTACGGCGGAGGAAGCGTTTTCGCTTAGACAGAATCATATTTGCAGGCCGATATTGATACTAGGATATACCTTTCCAAACAACTATGAGCAGCTGATTGCGGAAGATATTCGCGCTACGGTATTTACATACGAGAGCGCAAAGGAGTTGTCAGAGGCGGCGCTCAGGATTGGGAAAAAGTGTAGGGTACACATTAAAATTGACACGGGGATGACAAGGATCGGCATACATCCTGACGAGGAGGGACTTGCGCTTATCAGGAAGATCCTTGTGCTTCCGGCGCTGGAGACAGAAGGGATTTTTACCCATTTTGCGACAGCGGATGAGGCAGACAGGACAAAGGCATACCAGCAGATGAAACTTTTCCAGGATTATACGGACAGGATTTGCAGGGAGCTAAAGGCTGAGATTCCCATGAAGCACTGCTCAAACAGTGCGGGGATTGTCGAGATGCCTGAAGCAAATATGGATGCCGTGCGTGCGGGCATTATTCTATATGGACTGTGGCCGTCACAGGAGGTAAAGGCGGATGAGAAGATTCAGCTAAAGCCGGCGCTCTCACTCAAATCAAGAATCGTGTATGTGAAGACGGTTCCGCAGGGGCAGGAGATTAGTTATGGAGGAACCTATACCACGACGAAGGACACCAGGGTTGCGACAATCTGTATCGGCTATGGGGACGGATATCCCAGAAGTCTCTCCAATGTCGGATATGTGCTGCTGAAGGGGCAGCGTGCGCCGATACTGGGACGTGTGTGTATGGACCAGTTCATGATTGACGTGAGTGATATCGATGCGGATATCTGTGTGGGTGACAGGGTGACCCTGATAGGGACGGATGGGGATGAATGCATCACCATGGAGGAGCTCGGGGAGCTGTCCGGCAGGTTCAATTATGAGCTTGCCTGCGACATTGGGAAAAGGATTCCCCGGATTTACAAATTGGACGATACACTGTTATATGAATAAATTTTATATTTTATAATGCAGCAGTTGTATAAAAATTTCTCTGATGGCAAAAATAGTATCATACAACATATAGATTTGCGAAACAGGGGTGTATGAGAATGAAAAGAGGAGATATTTATTATGCAGATTTAAGACCGGTAGTGGGTTCCGAGCAGGGAGGCGTCAGACCGGTGCTGATTATACAAAATGATGTGGGAAACAAGCACAGCCCGACGGTAATCTGTGCGGCAATCACTTCCAAGCTGAACAAGGCAAACCTGCCGACGCATATTGAACTGAACGCAGGAAATTATGACATGGTAAAGGATTCGGTAATATTGCTTGAACAGTTAAGGACAATTGACAAAAAGCGTCTGAAGGATAAGGTGTGCCACCTTGATACACCGATTATGCAGAGGGTAAACAGAGCCTTGCAAATCAGCCTTGAGCTTGATACATAAATGTAAAGGCTTTGGATATTGACGTTTGGGGTCAGGAATGATATATTAGAAAGGTGTAACCCGCAAGAATGCGGCTTACACCTTTCTTGCGTACCAAATGCCAATGAATTCTAAAGAATAAAGGAGAAACAGAAATGGATGATGGAGGGGCTTCGGCCTGTAGTATATTTATTTTTTTCGCTTTGCTTACTATCGAGGCTATTTTGACTGGATTTAACAAAGCGATACCTTCTTTGAACGAAAAGGAGATTGAACGCAGGGCAGTCGAGGAAAAAGACAAGAAATCCATCCTGCTTTACCGGATTATCGAACGTTCTACAATTTATGTGAATTCTATTCAGATGATAACAACGCTGGTCGAGCTTGTGATGGGGTATTTTTTCCTTCCGCGGTGGTCAGCTGCGTTTGGGAGATGGCTCGGTCAGCTGGTGCTTTTTCAGGGAATGAGTGATGTGGCACAGCACTGGACTGCGCTGGTACTGGCAGCAGTTGTGCTGATGTATATCCTGCTTACGTTCGGTATTCTTTTTCCAAAGAAGATTGCACAGAAGTACCCGGATGCGTGGGCGTACCGCTTTATCCGTCCGATCCAGTTTTTAAGGACGGCGCTTTATCCGCTGACAGGCATTATTGCCGTATCGGCAAATGCCCTCCTTCGGGTCTTTGGCCTGCGGAACGCGGATGAACAGGCGGATGTGACGGAGGAAGAAATCATTTCCATGGTAAATGAGGGACATGAGCTTGGTGTCCTCGAGGCAGGCGAGGTGGAGATGATTACAAATATATTTGAGTTTGGTGACAAGGAAGCAAGCGATATCATGACGCACCGCAATAACATCATGGCGATTGACAGCAGTATGCCGTTCAAGGATGCGCTCAATTTTATGCTGAAGGAGAGCAATAGCAGATACCCTGTATTTGAGGAGACGCTTGACCATATTATGGGTGTGTTGTACTTGAAAGACGCCATGCGCATACATACTTCCGACGAGAGCCTGAACCAGCCAGTCGGGACAGTGGACGGGCTTTTGCGTGAAGCAGTGTATGTTCCGGAAACCAAAAATATTGACGACTTGTTCCGCAGCATGCAGTCCGAAAAGAACCAGATGGTGATTGTCATGGACGAGTATGGGCAGACATCAGGTCTTGTCACGATGGAGGATATTCTTGAGGAAATCGTAGGAAATATCATGGATGAGTACGACCCCGAGGAAAACCATATCGAGGAGAAGGGTGAGAATGAGTATGTTATCGAAGGGATGACGAAGCTTGAGGATCTGAATGAGCGTTTCGGGATTTCTTTTGGAGAGACGGAATTTGAGACCCTCAACGGCTATCTGATATCAAAGCTTGACCGCATACCGGATGAGGACGAAAACTCAGAGGTTGAGGTTGACGGATATACTTTTCAGATCGTAAAGGTGGAAAAGAATGTGATACAGTCCGTTCTTGTCAAAAAAGTGGAACAGGGGCAGCCGGAATCCGAACAGGATATCGAGCCCTCTGAAAATATATAAAGATATGAGGATAAAGGAGAATTAGAACATGTCAGGACATTCAAAATTTGCGAACATTAAGCACAAAAAAGAAAAAAACGATGCGGCAAAGGGAAAAATCTTTACCATTATCGGGCGTGAGATTGCCGTTGCGGTTAAGGAAGGTGGTCCGGATCCTGCCAACAATTTCAAGCTTGCACAGGTGATAGCAAAAGCAAAAGCGAACAATATGCCAAACGACACGATTGACCGCGGCATCAAGAAGGCTGCCGGTGACGGAAATGCAGTCAATTATGAGCATGTTACATATGAGGGCTATGGTCCGAATGGCATCGCCATCATTGTGGAGGCGCTTACAGACAACAAGAACAGGACAGCGGCAAATGTCAGGAGTGCGTTTACCAAGGGAAACGGAAGTATTGGAACCCAGGGCTGCGTTTCTTTTATGTTTGACGAAAAAGGGCAGATTATTATTGACAAGGAAGAGTGCGACATGGGGGCAGACGACCTTATGATGATTGCGCTTGACGCGGGTGCGGAGGATTTTTCCGAGGAGGATGACAGCTTCGAGATTATCACGATGCCGGACGATTTCAATGCGGTGTACCAGGCTTTGCAGGATAACAATATTGCCATGGCAAGCGCCGAGGTGACAATGATTCCCCAAAACTATGTGTCGCTCACGGATGAAACTGCCGTAAAAAACCTGAACAGGACACTCGACATGCTCGACGAGGATGATGATGTGCAGGCAGTGTACCATAACTGGGAAGAGTAGGGAAAAAATAGTTGACAAATAATGTGATAGTCGTTATAATTGCTACATAGCAAAAAGCTGTGAAGGGAAAAAGTAGCTTTCATGGGAACTTACAGAAAGCGGCCGGCTGATGAGAGGCGCAAGGGAAAATGAAAGTGAATACATCTCGGAGCTGCACACCGAAATTCGCGTACACGCATGATATATGAATATGGGTATGCAAGAGTAGACTGTGACGGAGTCCCCAAACGTTATATTGGGAGGAGTATCGGAAGGAATGCGAAAGCGTGTGCTTTTCCCGTACTCGCTGAGGCATAGGATGTGAGTCCTGTGTGAAAAAAGGTGGTAACACGTGGTATTTTTATTAAGGAATCATACCTCGTCCTTTGGATGGAACACATTCAGGGGATGGGGTTTTTTTATGCACATGTGCATCCGGACGAAACATGTCAGCAGGATGGCGGACACCCGATTTTTTACATTTTGTGATGAATGCCCTGTTCCCCGCGTCAACAATGAAAGGAGAGAAAGAAAAATGCAGTTGTATGATGAATTAGTGGCAAGGGGACTCATTGCCCAGGTGACAGACGAAAAAGAAATCAGGGAAATGGTGAACGAGGGGAAAGCCGTGTTTTACATTGGCTTTGACCCGACAGCGGACAGCCTTCATGTAGGGCACTTTATGGCACTCTGCCTGATGAAGCGCCTTCAGATGGCAGGAAACAGACCAATCGCCCTGATTGGCGGCGGCACAGCCATGATTGGCGACCCCTCCGGCAAGACGGACATGCGCAAAATGATGACAACGGAGACTATACAGCATAATGTGGACTGTTTTAAGAAGCAGATGAGCAGGTTTATTGAATTCGGCGAGAACAAGGCAATGCTGGTCAATAACGCGGATTGGCTGCTCGACCTTAACTATATGGATGTACTGCGCGAGGTGGGACCGCATTTCTCCGTAAACAGGATGCTGGCAGCAGAGTGCTACAAGCAGCGCATGGAGAAGGGGCTTACATTTTTAGAGTTTAATTATATGATTATGCAGAGCTTTGACTTCTACACGTTGTTCCAGAAATACGGCTGTAACATGCAGTTTGGCGGCGATGACCAGTGGAGCAACATGCTTGGCGGCACGGAGCTGATTCGACGCAAGCTTGGCAAGGATGCATATGCCATGACAATCAACCTCCTGCTGAATTCGGAAGGCAAAAAGATGGGCAAGACAGAGTCCGGAGCGGTGTGGCTTGATGCTGAAAAGACGTCGCCATACGAGTTTTTCCAGTACTGGAGAAACGTATCGGATGCGGATGTAATCAAGTGCCTGAAAATGCTTACATTCCTTCCGCTTGAGGAGATTCAGGCGATGGAGAAATGGGAGGGCAGCGAGCTCAATAAGGCAAAAGAAATTCTTGCATTTGAACTGACGCAGCTGGTTCATGGCACCGAGGAGGCACAGAAGGCAAAAGAGGCAGCAGCAGCACTTTTTGCGGGCGGGACAAATTCAGAGAACATGCCGAAAACAGAACTGACGGACGACGATTTCGCAGATGGCAGCATTGACATCCTGTCCCTGCTCGTGAAGGCAGGAATGACCGCGTCAAAATCCGAGGCAAGGCGTGCCGTGGAGCAGGGCGGCGTATCCGTAAATGGGGAAAAGGTGACAGATGTAAAGGCTGTATTTGACAAATCTGCCTTTGCGGAAGAATTTGTCCTCAAAAAAGGGAAAAAGAGCTTCCAGAAAATTGTCCTTTAAATCGAGTAAAAAAGATGAGTGCGCGGGCACTCATCTTTTTGCGTTATAGGAAATTGTGACAGCGTAAACCATTGAACAAAAAGCGAAGCTTTTAGCAATCGAGTGCGCCGGCACTCGATTTTTATACAGCATAGATTTCTCCGCCCTTATTATAGATATCGAGAATCTGCTGGATTTTTTCAGTGGGAGACGTAATTGGCTCCATGGATAGGTCATGGTTCGTGAAGTCAATAATGGAAGCAAGGAACTTGCTCATATCTGCCTCAATGTAATAAGGCTTTGCCAATAATTCAGGCGGACGGTAAGAAAGGTTCGTGGTAATCACTTTGTCAAATACGCCCTCCTGATATGCCTTGTCAAACGCGTCAAGCCCGTTGGTAAAGATTCCGAAGGTGGTACAGATAAACACGCGCCTGGCTTTCATTGCTTTTAACTGTCTGGACGTGTCAATCATGCTTTCGCCGGATGAAATCATGTCATCGATAATGATGATGTCTTTTCCCTCAATGTCGTTTCCGAGAAATTCGTGTGCAACAATCGGATTTTTTCCATTTACAATGGTGGAGTAGTCACGCCTTTTGTAAAACATGCCGGTATCAGCGCCCAGTACCGTTGAAAAATAAATGGCTCTGTCCAGGGCGCCCTCGTCAGGCGAGATGACGATGACATGATCCTTGTCCAGTATCAAATCCTTCTCGGCGCGCAGGAGTGCCCGCGTAAACTGGTAGTGTGCAGGAAAATTGTCAAAACCGCTTAGCGGTGCGGCATTTTGGATTCTGGGGTCGTGTGCGTCAAATGTAATGAAGTTGGTTACCCCCATCTTGGTCAGCTCCTCAAAAGCATAGGCGCAGTCGAGGGATTCCCTGCCTGTCCGCCTGTGCTGCCTGCCCTCGTATAAAAAGGGCATGATGACATTGATGCGGTGCGCCTTGCCATTTGTCGCGGCGATGACACGTTTCAGGTCCTGATAATGGTCGTCAGGGGACATATGGTTGGTGTATCCGTTCATGGTGTATGTGAGACTGTGGTTGCACACATCCACAAGGATGAATAAATCCTTTCCACGCACGGTCTCCTCAAGGACTGCCTTCCCCTCCCCGCTGTTAAAGCGTGGGGTTTTGAACTGGAACAGATAATTTTTTTCTGCATACCCCTGGAAAGCGGGGTCATTGTTATACACATTGTTTACCTTGCTGCGGAAATCAACCAGATAATCGTTTACTTTATTGCCAAGCTCCGCGGCGCTGTCCAAAACCATAAGCTTTAAGGGGGCAACAGGCATGGCTTTTTCTAATTTTTTTAAATATGACATGATGCATCGATTCCTTTCAATAAATCGTTGTTACTATTCACGGCTTGGGAGCCGCTCATAGCAACGATTCGGGGCGATATTCAGAATTTTGCTTCGCAAAAATCGCCCCTCACTACTGAATCATGTTCTCACGGAATGTGCAGTTTATGCACATTCCTGACCCATGAATAGTAACAAATCGTTCATATAATTTATATCATTCAGGTAGTGACACGTCAAGGAATTTCTAGTATTATTATAAAATAGGATATAAAAAATGGAATAAGGGGATATGAAAATGAAAAAAGAGCATTTACACATTGTGGAACAGATAGCGCCAGGCAGTATCGCGCAGGAGCTGGAAATCGAGCCGGGTGACGCGGTAGCAGCCATTAATGGCAATGTAATAGAGGATATTTTTGATTACCAGTATTATACGCAGGACGAATATATAGAGGTACTGATACAAAAGTCTTCAGGGGAGGAGTGGCTTCTTGAGATTGATAAGGAATATGACGAGGATTTGGGAATTACGTTTGCAAACGGTCTGATGGACGAATACCGTTCCTGCCGCAATAAATGCATTTTCTGCTTTATCGACCAGATGCCGGAAGGGATGCGTGACACACTTTATTTCAAGGATGATGATTCCAGACTGTCCTTCCTGCAGGGAAATTATGTGACACTCACGAATATGTCAGACGAAGATATAGACCGTATTATCCGTTACAATCTGTCACCGATTAACGTTTCTTTTCAGACCACCAATCCGGATCTCCGCTGTAAAATGCTGAATAACCGTTTTGCGGGGCAGGCGCTGGAAAAGGCGTGGAAGCTTGCACGCGCCGGAATTACGATGAATGGGCAGATTGTGTTGTGCAAAGGCGTTAATGACGGGGAGGAACTGGAGCGGAGTATCAGGGACTTGTCTAAATTCCTGCCGAACCTGGAAAGTGTGTCGGTTGTCCCCGTTGGGCTGTCGAAATACCGCGAGGGATTATTTCCGCTGGAACCTTTCACGAAAGAGGATGCAAGACAGGTGCTTTCCATGGTTCACAGATGGCAGGACAAGCTGTTTCGCGAGCAGGGTGTCCATTTCATCCATGCAAGTGACGAATGGTATATTCTTGCGGAGGAGAATTTGCCGGAGGAGGGGCGCTATGACGGTTATCTGCAGCTTGAGAACGGAGTCGGGATGCTGCGTCTCCTGCTGGATGAGTTTCAGGAGGCATTTGATACACTGAAAAGAACAAATGGTGTGGAAATTCCGGCAAGGGAGCTTTCTATTGCAACAGGAAAGCTTGCATACAGTTTTATATCCGATATGGCAGGACAGCTGATGGCGCAGTACCCACAGCTTGCCATTCATGTGTACCCCATTCAAAATGATTTCTTCGGGGAGATGATAACAGTTTCCGGTCTGCTGACGGGGCAGGATCTGCAGGCACAGCTGAAAACAAGGCAGCTTGGGGAGAAGCTGCTGCTGCCGCAAAACATGTTTAAGAGCGGAGAAGAGATATTTCTTGACGATATGACGCTGGATATGCTCGAAAAAGCTTTACAAGTTCCGATAGATATTGTAAAATCAAGCGGGCAGGATTTTCTTGATGCGATTGTATTTTGATAAAAGAGCGGTATCACTTTATAATGCGCAGTCAGTCTTTTTGACCGTGGTATAACATAGAAATGGAGAGAATAATGGAAAAGAGAAACAAGAAACCCATAGTGGCGATTGTGGGCAGGCCAAATGTCGGAAAGTCGACACTGTTCAATGCACTGGCGGGAGATAAGATTTCAATTGTAAAGGACACACCGGGTATCACAAGGGATCGTATTTACGCGGATATTACATGGCTGAATTGGAATTTTACCATGATTGACACCGGTGGAATCGAACCGGACAGCAAGGACATCATTTTGTCACAGATGCGGGAACAGGCGCAGATTGCAATTGACACGGCGGATGTCATTATATTCCTGGTGGATGTGAGACAGGGACTTGTGGATGCGGACGCAAAGGTTGCCGACATGCTTCGGCGCAGCCGTAAACCGGTGGTGCTTGTGGTCAATAAGGTGGACAGCTTTGCAAAGATGGAGGCGGATGTCTATGAATTTTACAACCTTGGCATAGGCGATCCCCATCCGATTTCCTCGGCAAACAGGCTCGGGCTTGGCGACATGCTCGACGCGGTGACGGAACTGTTCGACAAGGAAGCACTCGAGGACGAGGAGGATGACCGACCAAAAGTAGCGATTGTCGGAAAGCCGAATGTCGGGAAATCCTCTATCATCAACAAGATTGCAGGCGAGAACCGCGTGATTGTGTCGGAGATTGCAGGAACAACAAGGGATGCCGTCGACACGGAGATTGTATACAATGACAAGGAATATATTTTTATCGACACGGCGGGGCTGCGCAGGAAGAATAAGATTAAAGAAGAACTGGAACGGTTTATGATTATCCGTACCGTGAGCGCAGTGGAGCGCGCTGATGTGGTGATTCTTGTCATTGACGCGGTGGAGGGTGTCACCGAGCAGGATGCCAAGATTGCAGGAATCGCCCATGAAAGGGGAAAGGGCATTATTATAGCGGTCAATAAATGGGATGCCATTGAAAAGGACGATAAGACAATCTACCGCTTTACGGAGAAAGTAAGGAACACGCTTTCTTTTATGCTGTACGCGGAAATTGTGTTTATTTCGGCAGTCACCGGACAGCGGCTGAACAAGCTTTTTGAGACGATAGACATGGTGATTGAGAACCAGTCCCTGCGCATTTCGACAGGCGTTGTCAACGAGATTGTCACGGAGGCAGTGGCGCTGCAGCAGCCGCCTTCCGACAAGGGAAAGAGGCTCAAGATTTTCTACACGACACAGGTAGGCGTCAAACCGCCGACTTTTGTTGTGTTTGTAAATGACAAGGAGCTGATGCATTTTTCGTACACAAGATATCTGGAAAACAAAATAAGGGAAGCGTTTGGATTCAAAGGGACTTCGTTGAAATTTATTATCAGGGAGCGAAAGGGTGAAAAATAAGAAGGTAACAGGAAAGGATATGATGGGAAAATGATACGCTTGGTATGTTTGTTAATCGGTTATGTCTTTGGGTGTTTTCAGACATCCTATATCTATGGACGGCTCCATGGCATCGATATCAGAAAACACGGCAGCGGAAATGCAGGGACGACAAACTCACTGCGCGTCCTTGGAAAAAAAGCAGGTGCAATTGTCCTGATTTGTGATATCATAAAGACGGGGCTGGCTATGACGCTTGTCAGGCTTTTATTTCGGGAACAGTATGGGGATATCCTGTATCTGCTTGTAATTTATGCGGCGGCGGGTTCGATTCTGGGACACAATTTTCCGTTTTATCTCGGTTTTAAAGGCGGTAAGGGGATTGCCTGTACAGCTGGCTTGGTTATTTTTTTCCATCCCTATATGATTATCCCGCAGATAATAACCTTTTTCGGAATCTTTTTTACAACACATTATGTATCGCTTGGTTCTTTGATAGTGGAACTTGTGCTGATTGCGGAGATGGTCATTTTCGGGCAGATGGGTCTGTGGGGAATGGAGCAGGCGGCATTAAATGAGCTTTATATTGTCACTGTGCTTCTGGCATTGCTTGCATTCTGGGGGCATCGGGCAAACATTCACAGACTGATACATAAAGAGGAACGAAAGACTTATCTGAGCAAAAAGAGTGAACAGTAAACATTATATATTGAAAGGTTGGGGTAACGCCATGGCAAAAGTAGGAATCTTAGGGGCAGGGAGCTGGGGAATCGCGTTGTCAGTACTTCTGCACAATAACGGACATGATATCACAGTGTGGTCGGCGCTGGCAGACGAGATTGACATGCTCAGGAGGGAACATGAGCATAAGGACAAGCTTCCGGGTGTAAAGCTTGCAGAGGATGTCCTGTTCACAACCGAGCTTTCAGATGCCGTCAGGGAAAAGGACATTCTTGTGCTGGCAGTCCCTTCTTCATTTACGAGGGCAACGGCGCATAATATGCGTGAGTACGTGGCAGACGGCCAAATCATTGTCAATGTGGCAAAAGGCATCGAGGAGTCCACGCTCATGACACTTTCACAGGTGATAGAGCAGGAAATGCCGCAGGCAGATGTGGCTGTTTTGTCCGGTCCTTCCCATGCCGAGGAGGTCGGGAAATGCATTCCCACAACGATTGTGGTCGGCGCAGGGACGAAGAAGACGGCAGAATATATCCAGAATGTCTTTATGAGTGATGTATTCAGGGTCTATACAAGTCCTGACGTGCTTGGCATCGAGCTTGGGGCAGCACTGAAAAATGTAGTCGCCCTGGCGGCGGGCATTGCGGACGGACTTGGCTATGGCGACAACACAAAGGCAGCGCTGATAACACGCGGCATCACGGAAATTGCAAGGCTTGGAATGGAGATGGGCGGAAAGTTTGAAACGTTCTGCGGGCTGTCGGGCATCGGTGACCTGATCGTGACCTGCGCAAGCATGCACAGCCGGAACAGACGCGCCGGAATCCTTATCGGACAGGGAAAGACGATGGAGGAAGCCATGGCGGAAGTAAAGATGGTTGTGGAGGGTGTTTTTTCGGCGAAGGCAGCGATGGGGCTTGCGAAAAAATACAATGTGGAGCTTCCCATTATCGAGCAGGTCAACGAAGTGCTCTTCAACAAGAAACCAGCCGCGGCGGCAGTCAGGGACTTGATGATACGGGACAAGAAGATAGAGATTGCGCATGATGATGCGGACTGGAAAATATAATACTTTTAGAAAGGAAAATGCAACATGGCAAACACGGAATTTAACAGTACACAGGATTATGTGGCGAGCGAGGAGCTGCTCTCAAGTGTCAATGTGGCAATTGCGCTGAAAAAGCCTCTGCTTATCAAGGGCGAGCCGGGAACAGGAAAGACGATGCTGGCGCAGGCAGTCGCCAACTCCCTTGGCAAAAAGCTTATCATCTGGAATATTAAGTCTACGACAAAGGCGCAGGATGGTCTGTATATGTATGACACCATCCAGCGGCTCTATGACGGACAGTTTGGTGAGGAGGGCGTTGACGATATCGCAAGGTACATCAAGCTTGGCAAACTCGGCGAGGCGTTTGAGAGTGACGAGCAGGTCGTTCTTCTGATTGACGAGATTGACAAGGCGGATTTGGAATTCCCCAATGACCTTTTGTGGGAGCTTGACCAGATGGAATTTTATATCCACGAGACAAAGCGCACCGTGAAGGCAAAGCACAGGCCGATTGTCATTATCACGTCAAATGCCGAGAAGGAGCTTCCAGATGCATTTTTGAGAAGGTGCATTTTTCACTATATTGATTTCCCAGGCGCGGAGCTGATGGAGGAGATTATCAAAACGCACTATCCGGATGTCGAGGAGAACCTCATGAAAAATGCAATGCAGGTATTTTATGACATCAGGGCGCTTCGCGATGTGCGCAAAAAACCGAGCACCTCAGAGCTGATCGACTGGATTAATGCGTTGCAAATCGGCGGCATTCCCGCTGATACGCTGCGGGCAAAGCTGCCGTTTGTCGGTGTTGTCGTGAAAAAAGATGAGGATTTGGAGACTGTTAGACAGGAAATTCATTAACCTGTTTTTACTTCGAAATGAACTGAGGGAAAAGAATGTTTTCAAAGTTTTTTTATACATTAAAAGATAAGGGGCTTGAAGTTTCACTGGGAGAGTGGCTGGATTTGCAGGAGGCGCTCGACAAAGGGCTTTGCGAAAGCTCACTCACGCAGTTTTACTATGTGGCAAGGATGATTCTCGTGAAAAGCGAGACGGAATTCGACAAATTTGACATGGCATTTGAGGAGTGCTTCAAGGGCGTCAAGATGGAGACGGAAATCGGGAAAAATATGCTCAGATGGCTCGACAAGTCCGACATGATGGAGCTTGCCCACGAGGAGGCAAGGAACCATCTGAATCAGGTGGAAGACATCCATGTGGATAAGGAGGATGTGGAGCAGACATTCAAGCAGCGCCTGAAAGACCAGAATGAGGAACACAATGGGGGAAGCTTCTGGATTGGCACCATGGGAAAAACCTCGTTCGGAAATACCGGCGGCAATGTGGGCGGCGTGCGTGTAGGCGGCCAGACGGGCTACCAGTCGGCATTTTCCGTTGTCGGCGCGCGCAAGTACAGGGATTTCCGGGATGACAAGGTGATAGACAACCGTCAGTTCCAGATGGCGCTGAAGCGGCTGCGCCAGTTTTCGACAAAGCTTGATATTCCCAAGTCAGAACTGGATATTGACGGCACCATAGATAAGACCTGCAATAATGGGGGGTATTTACAGATTGAGATGATGAAGCCCCGCAAAAATGCGGTGAAGCTGCTGCTCCTGATGGATTCCGGCGGGACAATGATTCCCTACACAAGGCTTATGAATGATTTGTTCCAGTCGGTGAACAAGTCCAATCATTTTAAGGATGTCAAGGTATATTATTTCCACAACTGCATTTACTCGAAGCTCTACAAGACGCCTGAGTGTGAAAATGGGGACTGGATTGACACGGAATGGCTGTTTCGGAATGTTGACAGCGATTACAAGGTGATTATTGTCGGCGACGCGGCAATGGCGCCGGAGGAGCTGTATTCGGAGTCAGGCAATTACAGGGGACCAAATGGCGGGCTGTCTGGTTTTCAGTGGCTCCATCTGGTGAAGCGCCATTATAAAAAGGTCGTGTGGATGAATCCGAAAATGGCTCCCGGAAGGGCGCCGTGGCGTGAGGCGGAGACTGCCGTAAAGGAAATATTCCCGATGTATAAGCTTACAGTCAAAGGCTTAAATGAAGCCATGGTGAAGCTGATGGCAACGAAATAAAATATAAGAGGATCATAACAGTTCAGTAAAATGGACAGTTATGGTTCTTTTTTTATTGTGCTGTGCATATGGTTAATTAGATTCATGTATACGGAATGGTTGAACAAATAAAATAATGGGAAAGGGGAAACTATGAGCCAGCTTGATGCAAATCAGGAATTTAATTTATACAGGGATATCAGCCAGCGCACTGGAGGAGAAATCTATGTGGGAGTCGTGGGACCAGTCAGGACGGGCAAATCCACATTTATCAAACGGTTTATGGATTTGATGGTACTTCCGCAGATAGAGAATGAGCACGAGAGAGTGCGCACACAGGACGAACTGCCACAGAGCAGCGGAGGGCGCACCATTACAACCACGGAGCCGAAATTTATACCAAAGGAGGCGGCGCAGATTGACATCAGTGACGGCATCAATGTCAAGGTGCGGCTGATAGACTGCGTGGGCTATATGGTGGAAGGCGCGGCGGGGCACATGGAGGAGGACGCGGAGCGGATGGTAAAAACACCCTGGTCCAGGGAGGAAATACCATTTACCCAGGCAGCAGAAATCGGAACAAGGAAAGTCATCAAGGACCACTCGACAATCGGCATCGTGGTCACTACGGACGGAAGCTTCGGTGAGATACCGCGCAATGCCTACAAACCGGCGGAGGAGCAGACAATCACGGAGCTCAAGGCGCTCGGAAAACCTTTTGTGGTGCTTGTCAATACAACAAAACCGTATGCTGATGAGGCAAAGGAGATTGCGGCAGAGATTGAAAAGAAATATATTGTCAAGGCAATTCCGATTAATATCGAGCAGCTCAGGCGCGATGACATCACAATGATTCTGGAACAGGTCATGTACGAGTTCCCAGTGTCAGTCATCGAATTTTACACGCCAAAATGGATGGACATTATGGACATCGAGAATCCGATGAAGAAGGAAGTCATCGAAAAGCTGCATATGATAATGGATAAGGTCTCGACAGTGCGGGATCTGGTGGAGAAGGACTTCAGCCAGCTTCTTGAGAAGGACAGTGAGTATATCAGGCGGTGCAAGTATGACCAGGTCAATATAGCAGATGGTTCCGCGGCCTTCCTGCTCGAGGGGGACACGAAGTATTACTATGAGCTGCTAAGTGACATGACTGGGGAAAAAATTTCAGGGGAGTACCAGCTGATGCAGCTGCTGTCAAGCCTGGCGGACATGAAAAAGGAATACCAGAAGGTGCTTAATGCGCTTGAGAGTGTGCGGCAGAAAGGGTACGGCGTTGTGACACCAGAGCGGGATGAAATCATGTTGGAAAATCCCACGCTGATTAAACACGGAAACAAGTACGGCGTCAAAATAAAGGCACAGAGTCCCTCCATCCATATGATAAAGGCAAATATAGAGACAGAGATTGCGCCGATTGTCGGGACGCAGCAGCAGGCGCAGGATTTAATCGGTTACATATCCAATGCGGAGACATCAAAAGAAGGTATCTGGGAGACCAATATTTTTGGCAAGACAGTGGAACAGCTGGTCAATGACGGTATTACAGGCAAGGTTTCCATGATTGGTGAGGAAAGCCAGATAAAACTACAGGATACCATGCAGAAGATTGTCAACGATTCCAATGGCGGGATGGTCTGCATCATTATATAGCGTTGTTTCGGAAAGTCAGGATGTGTTGTGGTTTACATCCTGACTTTTTATGCACATGGGCGTCCAAATGAAATATGTCAGCAGGCTGACGGACGCCCGGCGCGCGAGTAAGGAAGATAAATTTTCCCTACTTGATTAAAGTGTCTGGTTGTTACAAATTCCACAATGTGGTATAATATACTATATGACTGATTTTTTACGCCCGCGAAAGCAGGCAGATGGGAGTTGGAGGGAATGGACAATAAAGAATTGATACGTCAGGCGCTGGAAGCGAGGGAGCGTGCATATGTTCCTTATTCAAAGTACAAGGTGGGTGCTGCGCTTTTGACAAAAGAAGGAAGGGTGTACCAGGGATGCAATATCGAAAATGCGGCATATACACCGACCAACTGTGCGGAGCGGACAGCCTTTTTTAAGGCAGTAAGCGAGGGCGAGCGGTCGTTTGAGGCGATTGCGATTGTCGGCGGCTATTATGGCGCACCGGCTGATTTTGCCTATCCGTGCGGCGTGTGCAGGCAGGTTATGATGGAATTTTGCAATCCGGAGAAATTCCGTGTCATCACGGCAGTATCGGAGGATGATTACCTGGAAAAAACACTTAAGGAAATGCTGCCGCATGGCTTCGGACCGGAAAACTTATCGTGAGGGAAAAGAATTCATGGAAATGCTGATTTTGCTAGTACTGCTTTTTGCTGTATTTTTGTATGTGATGATTCGCGGTGCAGCTGAGGAGAAAAAACGTAAAAAAAAATACCGCAGCCAGCTAAAGGAGCTGTATGGAACATTCCGAAAAAACGATTACAGTCCGGCGGAAATTGACAGGATATCAAGATATTACCGCCACAGGCAGCAGAAAGATGATATAGACGATATTACATGGAATGACCTTGGTATGGACGCCGTATTTTCCCGGGTAAATTTTACGCAGTCCTCGTCGGGCGAGGAGTATCTGTATGATATGCTGCGGCATCCGAAAATGGCGGATGGAGACGGGAAGGCGGCCGTGATGGAGACGCATATCTGTTATATGATGGAACATGAAAAAGACAGGCTGGACACGATGATGCGCCTGGATGCGCTGGGGTATACAGGGCAGTATTCCCTGTCTGATTACATGGACTATCTTGGCGAATTAGGTGTGCGCAGCAATAAAGTGCATTATGGATGCATAATTCTGCTGCTGGCATCCATCGCGCTTGTTTTCGTGCGGACATCGCTTGGCGTTCCGCTGGTTATCGCGGCAGCCTGCGTGAATATTGTGATATATATGAAAGAAAAGGGTGTGGCTGCGCCGTATGTGACAACCTTTTCTTATATCATGCGCATGATCCGCTGCGCGGACGATATGATAAAGCTGGATTACGGCACGGAAATGCAGGGGTATGTCACAGGCTTAAAAGAAAAGAAATCCAAGTTCAGGGATTTTGAGAAAAACTCCGGCATGGTGCTCAAGATGAACAGCGCGACAGGAAGTATCGGGGAGCTCCTGTTTGATTATATCAAAATGCTTACACATATTGACATCATCCGTTTTAACAAGATGCTGAACATTGTCCAGAAAAACAGACAGGAAATCAGTGAACTTGTGGAGGATATCGGCTATATTGATGCGGTGATATCCATAGGATATTTCAGGGCAGCGCTGCCATATTACTGTGTGCCGCAGTTAACATCCGGCAGATGCGGACAGTTTGTGATAACGGAGGGATTCCACCCCTGTATCGACAATCCGGTGGCAAACAGCTTGTCCCAGAACAGAGGGATGATTATCACCGGATCCAATGCATCAGGAAAATCAACGTTTCTCAAGATGACTGCGGTGAATGCGATACTGGCGCAGACAATCCATACCTGTGCGGCAAAAGCATATGTGGGAAACTACTACCGGATTTATTCTTCCATGGCGCTCAGGGATGACCTGGACAATGGCGAGAGCTATTATATTGTGGAAATCAAGGCGTTGAAGCGCATTATGGATGCTGCGGCTGCGGACAGCCAGAATCCGCTTTTGTGTTTTGTGGACGAAGTGCTGCGGGGAACCAATACTGTGGAACGAATTGCGGCATCTGCCCAGATTCTGGAAAAACTGTCAGAGACAGGGATTTATTGTTTTGCGGCGACACACGACATTGAGCTGACCCATCTGCTTGCGCGGTGCTATGATAACTGCCATTTTGAGGAGGAGGTAAAGGATGGGGACGTGCTGTTCTCATACAGGCTTCTCGGGGGAAGGGCGCACACCAGAAATGCGATTAAGCTGTTGGAAATCATAGGGTTTTCAAAGGATATTATTCAGAAGGCAGATGACATGGCAGGGGAGTTCCTGCGAAACGGGGAATGGAAAGGGTAATGGTATGTTTGTTAAAATATTTACGGACGGAGCAGCGAGGGGGAATCCGGAGGGACCAGGCGGATATGGATGTGTCCTCCAGTATGTGGACAGCAAAGGACAGCTCCATGAGAGGGAATTTTCGGCTGGGTACAAGAAGACAACCAATAACAGGATGGAGCTGATGGCAGTAATCGCAGGGCTTGAAGCCCTGACAAAACCGTGTGACGTGGAGGTTATCTCGGATTCCAAGTATGTCACGGACGCATTTAACCAGCACTGGATAGAGGGGTGGTTAAAAAGAAACTGGCGCACCAGCACAAAACAGGAGGTCAAGAATATTGACTTATGGAAGCGGCTCTTGCGTGCGAAGGAGCCGCATGCCGTGACGTTTACCTGGGTCAAGGGACATGCCGGCCACCCAGAGAATGAGCGGTGCGATACACTTGCGACAACTGCGGCGGACTGTCCCGACAAAAATAAACTGCTCGACGATGTCGTGGGGGAATGAGCCGAATGTGATAGTTTAATAAGGCTTTACACCTTTTACATAATCTGATATGATTAAAATGTAACGATCAATACAGATTATAAAAGAAAGTAAGGTGATTGTATGTCGGAAAAAGAAATGTTGAAAATATCAGTTGAAGAGTTTTCAAGACTGCAAACTTATATGCTTTCAGCAGATAAAGAATCCGAAACATATAAAATTATGAAATTAAGATACATTGAACTGAAAGTAATTTTAACAGCTTCAGGTATCAACCTCACAGAACTTGACAGAATTAAAGAATAACAACTATTAACCGGTGTTGTCCCTGTTGTCTGACTGAATGACTGAACTGTTACGTTTATTTTGGAAAAAAGCGAAATAAAGCTTGCATTCAAAGGCTGTTTGTGGTAAGTTATTAATGTTGCGAACAAAGAGATGGTCCTCTGGTACGAGTCATGATGGAAATAGATGATGCAGAAGTATTAAGAACGTCGATAGAATAAGGAGGCATATAAAATGAACGAAATTATTAAGGAAATCGAGCAGGAACAGTTAAAGGCAAACGTTGACAGCTTCAGGGTTGGCGATACAGTAAGGGTACATGGTAAGATTAAAGAGGGTAACCGCGAGAGAATTCAGATTTTTGAAGGTACTGTATTAAAGATTCAGGGCGGCAGCAACAGACAGACTTTTACAGTGAGAAAGATTTCAAACGGTGTCGGTGTTGAGAGGACATGGCCGATGCACTCACCAAACGTAGAGAAAGTAGAGGTAGTAAGGTCCGGTAAGGTTAGACGTGCCAAGCTGAACTATTTAAGAAATCGTGTTGGTAAGAAGGCAAAGGTGAAAGAGCTGGTGAAATAATTGGTTCATGTGACGGGGCTTGGAGACAGGCCTCGTTTTGTTATGCACACGGGCGTCCAAATGAAATATGTCATCAAACCAATAAATTGGTTCGCTGACGGACGCCCGGCGCGCGAGTAGGTACTCGATTATGGAATATTTTATATTATGATTCAAGGCTTGAAATAGTGTTCTATATTGAGTATAATAATTAAGGTACATAAAATGCTTTCTTAGAAGGATAAAATAAATGGCTAGAAGAAAGGGACTGACATTTTACCAGAAAAAGAAAAAATTAAATATCAATTTAGTTAAGGAAATTCTAAGCTGGATTTTTTGGATATTTGTCTCGGTGCTGCTTGCGGTGGTAACCGTTTTCTGCGTCGGGATGAAGACAAGTGTGATTGGATCTTCCATGGAACCGAGTCTCTATAATGGGCAGGAAATCTTTTTAAACCGCCTGGTATACAAGGTGGCATCCCCGAGAGCGGGGGATGTAGTGGTGTTTCTTCCAAATGGAAATGAGAAATCACATTATTACGTGAAACGCGTAGTGGGCGTTCCGGGAGATAAGCTGTACATAAAAAGTGGTATGCTGTATGTGAACGGAGAGGTTGTCGAGGAGTATTTTAATGACAGGATAGCGGAACCCGGCATACTCGAAAACGAGGTTACGCTTGGAGAGGATGAGTACTTTGTGATAGGTGATAACTGTAACAGCAGTGAGGACAGCCGCTCGGCAAACGTGGGCACAGTCAGAAAAAGTTATATTATAGGAAAAGCATGGATGAAACTGGCGGCAGGCGACAGTGATTTAGGGTTAATAGAATAAAGGAAGGGCATGAAAAATTATGGCAGATTATCAATGGTATCCTGGTCATATGACAAAGGCAAAACGGATGATGCAGGAGAATATCAAACTCATTGATTTGGTGATTGAGCTGGTGGATGCCAGGGTACCGCTTGGCAGCAGGAATCCGGATATAGACGAGCTGGGAAAAAATAAATCAAGGATTATTCTTCTGAATAAATCCGATTTGGCAGATACAAGAAAAAATAAGCTGTGGATGCAGTATTTTGAGGACAGGGGCTTTCATGTGCTGGAGATTAATTCCAAGACAGGTTCCGGTGTCAAGTCCATTCAGGGAGTTGTGCAGGAGGCGTGCAGGGAAAAAATTGAGCGTGACAGAAAAAGGGGAATTTTAAACAGGCCTGTGCGTGCCATGGTTGTCGGAATTCCCAATGTTGGAAAATCCACGTTTATCAATTCGTTTGCAGGAAAGGCATGTGCCAAGACCGGGAACAAACCCGGTGTGACAAAGGGAAAACAGTGGATTCGGCTAAACAAAGGACTGGAGCTTCTTGATACGCCGGGCATCCTCTGGCCAAAGTTTGAAGACCAGACAGTAGGGCTTCGTCTTGCCATGATTGGTTCGATGAATGACGAGATTGTGCATCTGGATGAGCTGGCATATGATTTGATTTGTTTTTTGCAGAGTGAATACCCGGGGCTTTTGGAAAAAAGGTACGACATAGAGATACCAGACGGACAGGATGCCTATGACACGATAAAGGCAGTCTGCGTCAGCAAAAAATGTTATTTAAAGGGTGAGGAATTAGATATCATGAAAGCATCCTCGATGGTGGTGGATGATTTCAGAAACGGAAGAATCGGAAAAATTACATTGGAGATACCAGAAGAATGATGGAAACAGAAATACAGGGAACAGGAAATAATAAAATAAAAAGTATATTGAAAGAAATATTGAGCATCAGCATTTATCTGCTGCTCGTGTTTTGCGCCGCATATCTGATTGTTACATATGTGGGGCAGCGGACACAGGTGAGCGGAAGCAGCATGGAAACAACCCTGAGTGATGGGGATCATCTGATTGTGGATAAGATATCTTACCGGTTTAATGATCCGGAGCGGTTTGACATTATTGTATTTCCTTTTCAATATGATATGGACACATATTATATCAAACGAATTATCGGAATGCCGGGTGAGACAGTGCAGATTGACGAGTCCGGGAACATTTATATAGATGGTGAGGTACTGGAGGAAAGCTATGGGCGTGAGGTAATCCAGAACGCGGGAAGGGCGTGTGACCCGATACGGCTGGGGGCAGACGAATATTTTGTGATGGGGGACAACCGAAACAACAGTTCTGACAGCCGGGATCCGTCCGTTGGAAATATCCACCGCAATGACATTATAGGCAGGGCATTTATCCGTATTTGGCCATCAAGTAAATTTGGGATACTAAAACATCAGTAATTTTGAATGATGTGGCATACGTAAGATAAGGCTACAGAGAAAGGACATGAAGATTCATTGGAAAAGAAAATAGGAGAAATCAAAAATGAATTACAGGCAGCAGGCGAAAGTGGGCTGCCTGTTTTTGTAGAAATATATAGGAAGGACGAACGGAGCGGCGTGCAGGCGCTCGTCGCAAAGGCAAGGAAACAAATAGATGCGATTGCGAAAGAAAGGCAGCGCATCGAGCTTATGAAAAAGTTTGAGAAAGAATATGCGTCTGCCGGGTTTATCTGCGGCATTGACGAGGTCGGACGCGGACCTCTGGCAGGGCCTGTTGTAGCGGGAGCAGTCATCCTGCCGCAGGATTGTAAGATTCTTTATCTCAATGACTCCAAACAGCTGAGTGAAAAGAAACGCGAGGAGCTTTATACAGTGATTATGCAGGAAGCAGTGGCAGTTGGAATTGGATATGCGTCACATGAACGGATTGATGAAATTAATATTCTGCAGGCAACCTATGAGGCGATGCGCGCGGCAGTTAACAACCTGGCTGTACAGCCCGATATTTTATTAAATGATGCAGTGACAATACCCGGTATCACAGTCAGGCAGGTTCCGATTATCAAGGGGGATGCCAAGAGCGTGTCAATTGCCGCTGCGAGCATTGTTGCAAAAGTGACAAGGGACAGACTGATGGTGGAGTATGACAAAACCTATCCGGGATATCACTTTGCGGATAACAAGGGATATGGTTCAGCAGCACATATAGAGGCATTAAGGAAATTTGGACCGACACCGATACACAGGAAAAGCTTTATCAAAAATTTTGTGGATGAAAACCTGTTTGAATAACTTGGAGGGAATGGTATGGACAGCTTTTTATCAGGATTTTCCAATAACTATGACGGAACACAGATAGGGCAGGGATATGCGGGGAATGTCTATTCGGCGGGAAATACAGGGGCTGGCAGTCCGCAGGGCGTCGATGTCACGCAGCTTGTGCCAGGAGATACGTTTCAGGGAGAAATTACTTCAGTGAATGGCGAGGATGTTCAGATACAGCTTGCAAATGGGCAGTATATGGTGGCGAAGCTGGAACGGGATGTCCAGGTGGCTATTGGACAGGTTCTGAACTTACAAGTGCAGTCCAACAAGGATAACAGGGTTGTTCTGAAACCGGTACAGGACGGCAGAATGCAGATGCTACGGGTCGGTGAGATGGCACTCAGGGCAGCACATATGGCTGTCAATGACAAAAATCTGGCACTTGTCTCAAAGCTGATTGAAAACGGAATGTCGATTGACAAAAATACACTGATGCTGTTTAACCGCCTGACACTGCAAAATCCAAACGCAGGCATGGCAGAATTAATCCGGCTTACAAAGCTTCAGCTTCCGGTGAACGACACCAATATCGCACAGATTCAGAATTACCAGAATATGGAACACAGGCTGCTTGACGGCATTAAGGAGGCTTCGGAGGAGATACTGAAGTTCTATGAGGCACTGGCAGGAAAGGCGCAGGGACAGGGAAATCAGGGCGCTTCTGTAAATAATGTCATGCCGGACGCTGGTCAGGGGGCAGCTGCACCCGGAAATGCCGCACTTGAGGTTGGCGGGAAGTTCATGGAACAGGTGCTTGTCCTGCTTGCAGGAGAAGAAGGGCAGAACAGTGAAGCAAAGCAGATGGTAAACGGCAATAACAATATGGGAAATCAGCAGGAGAACCAAAATATACAAAATGACAGCACTTTGCAGGCGGATGAAGAAAATTTGCAAGAAAAAGATATCAGAAACCAGACAGCGGATAATGGCGGTGTAAAAAATAACGCACAGGAACACATTTTACAGGAAAACCACAACGGCAGGGAAGTTTCCGGTAAGGATACAGGACAGCTTCCAAAAGTGGGTGAGTCCATGGCGGATGAGCAGCAAAAGGGTGTACAGGCGGACAGTAAGCAGCTTGATGCCATATTGAGCCAGTTAAAGGGAGAAAAGACCACTTTGCTTCCCGCCAAAATGATTTCGCTTATCAGGGAGGGGAAACTGGATATAAAGGACATGAAACAGTTGCTGCTCGACAGTGAAATCGGCAGACAGCTGACGACAGGGCAGAAAGCGGTAATATTCCGTTCGGAACCGTTTCAGTCCATGCTGAAAAACGGTCTGCAAAAACAGTGGACGCTGACTCCGCAGGATTTGATGCAGGAAGGCAAGGTGGAAGAGTTTTACCAGAGACTTGCGAAGGAGAGCAGCCAGCTGGCACGGATGATGAACGAGGCAATGCAGGCAGGCGGGCAGACAGGAAATGCATCACAGGCGCGCGCGATGGGGAACATCAATGAAAATGTCGAGTTTATGAACCAGATGAACCAGATGTTCAGCTACGTACAGCTCCCAATGAAGCTTAGCAATTCACAGGCGCATGGGGATTTATATGTCTATACAAACAAGAAAAATCTGGCTCGCAGGGACGGCATGCTCACGGCATTCCTGCATCTGGACATGGATTACCTGGGGGCGCTGGATGTGAGTATCTCCCTGCAAACCGAGAAAAACCAGGTTACGACCAAGTTTTATCTTGATGAGGATTCCATTAAACTGGTGGGAGAGCATATGGATGAATTGTCACAGCGGCTTCTGAAAAAAGGCTACCAGTGCAAGAACATGGTGCTGGAAAAGGATGAGGACAAAACGGTTCTGGAACATATCGAGGAGCAGGTGGCAGGCGGCAGTGCAGTGCTGAGCTACCAGACCTTTGACACAAGGGCATAGATAATCAGCAAATTTGAAGGATTTCACTGTTGTGCGGGCATTCCAGTAAAAGTAAGAGGTGTATGGAGATGGCGGAGGAAAAAAATAAAAAGGTAAAACAGGCAGTCGCGCTGGAATATGATCCGGCAGACAGCGCCCCGAGGGTTATTGCGATGGGGCGCGGCGCACTTGCAGAAAAGATTATAGAGCAGGCAAAGCAGGCGGATGTCCCTGTCCACAAGGATGATAAGCTTGCAGGCACGCTGTCAAAATTGCAGATAGGCGACATGATACCGCCGGAGCTTTACGAGGTAGTAGCTGAGATCCTTATGTTTGTGGACAGCATGGACAAAATCAAGGCGAAAGTCAGCGCTTATCAGAACAGCAAAAAAATGTGAATACGGAGTTTGGCATGAATACCAGAAAAAAGGGCGAAGAATATGAGCGGATTGCCGCAGAATACCTGAAAGATAATGGTGTGGTGATACTGGAATGCAATTACAGGAACCGTAAGGGTGAGATTGACATGGTTGGAAGAGACGGAGAATACACAGTGTTTTTTGAGGTGAAATACCGAAAGGATAGTGCCGCAGGATATCCGGTTGAGGCTGTCAATTATGGCAAGCAGAGAACCATATGCAAGGTGGCGGACTACTATAGAATGATACATCATATAGGAGAGTTTTCGCCAGTGCGCTATGATGTGGTTGCAATCTGCGGCGCAGAAATTTCGTGGTATAAAAATGCTTTTGAACATATTTATTAAAGAGTATCGGGAGTGGGCATGGAAGAAAAGATAATCAGGTATGGCAGCAGAGGGACTTGCAGGCTGAATTTTGACAAAGAAAATAAAGAGATGGCGTATTTTACATTTTCCGGTCTGGAACGCACAGGAATCGCGGAACACTTTTTTACGACAAGATACGGCGGGGTGAGCAGTGATTATCTGTATTCCCTTAATTTCAGCTATTCTCAGGGAGACCATGCAGAGAATGTGGATGAAAATTTCAGAAGGGCTGCGGCGCATCTGCATATGACAAGCGGGGATATCGTCTGTTCCCAGCAGACGCACACGACAAATGTGCGGAAGGTGACAGCTGATGACAAGGGAAAAGGAGTGACTCGCGAGCGTGATTACACAGACATAGACGGACTGATAACAAATGAGAGAGGCATCATCCTTGGCACATTTTACGCCGACTGTGTGCCGCTTTTTATGGTGGATACCGTAAATAGGGCAATCGGGCTTTCACACTCTGGCTGGCGCGGAACCGTCGGGAAAATGGGAAAGGCCACGCTGGACAAAATGCGGCAGGAATACGGCACACAACCGGAGCATGTAACGGTTGCGATAGCGCCGTCAATCTGCCAGAACTGTTACGAAGTGAGCGAGGATGTGGCGCTTGCTTTCCAAAAGGCCTTTACGAAAGATGACACGAAAGCGGAAGAATACCTTGCGCGGTACACATCAGACTTTACACAGCAGGACATAGATGACTGCCTTCTGTACCAAAAGGAGAACGGAAAATATCAGCTAAACCTGTGGTACGCAAATTTCAGGGTGTTCCGGGATGCGGGAGTGCCCGACGAAAACATAGAAATAACCGACATATGCACCTGCTGCAACCCAAACGTGCTATTCAGCCATAGAGCCAGCAGGGGAAAACGAGGGAATCTTGGGGCATTTTTGATGCTGAAGTAAAAATCTATAAGCTGCAGTTAAGAATTCAGAAATATTACAGAAGTAGTATCTCTGAATTTTTTTCACCGAAATGACAACAATTTTCGCCATTGCATATTTTTTTTAGGCAATTTGTGGTATGATTGATACAGAATCGTTCTAAATAGTTTGTTAATGTGTCTGAAAAGGAGCAAAAAACAAGAGATGCGTACAGAAAACCATATAAAACCATATCTGCACCATGCAAAATATTACGAGACCGACCAGATGGGAATCGTACACCATTCCAACTACATCCGGTGGATGGAGGAGGCACGGATGGATGCCATGAGCCAGTTTGGAATATCGTATTGTGATATGGAGAAAGACGGCATCATCAGTCCGGTTGTCTCTGTAAACTGCCAGTATAAAAGTATGGTGCATTTTGATGATACGGTGAAGATCCAGATAAGGGTAACAAAATATAACGGAGTCAGGCTTGATTTGGCGTATGAGATGACAGACATGGACACAGGCACACTCCGCACCATGGGAACAAGCACACACTGCTTTCTGGGCAGGGAAGGGCAGGTCATTTCACTGAAGCATGATTATCCTGAGATTGATGCACGGTTCAGGAAAATGATTTAAGGAATTCGGAAACGGATATAACAGAAAGGAATGATGATCACATGAGAGAGATAACAGAACAACAGATTTTGGCGCTGGCGCCAAATGCGGCGGCGGCATCCAATGGCAAAAAGATATCCCAGAAGGGCGGGTTTGTCAAGCTTGAACGCTCCGGGGATGACACCCTTTACATGGGGGAATGCACCGGAAGCGGAAAGAATAATTATATTACATCAGCAGATTACATAGACGAAAACAATCCAGTATTCCGCTGCTCCTGTCCCAGCAGGCAGTTTCCATGTAAACATAGTCTCGGACTGATGTATGAGATGATGGCAAAAAAAGAATTCTGCATCTGCGAAATTCCGGAAGACATCCAGAAAAAGCGTGAAAAGAAACAGGCTAGGGACAACAAGGCAAACGAGTCGGCAAAGCCGGAAAGCGAGATGACCGAGGAGGAGAAGAAAAAAGCGGAGAAGAAAAAAGCGTCCGCTGCAAGGACTGCGAAAAATGCAAGGGTGAAAAAATTAAAGTCACAGCTTGAAGGACTGGACTTGGTGGAAAAGGTGGTCAGCGACCTGATGTCAGCCGGTCTTGGGACACTTGGAGGCGCCTCGCTCCAGACATACCAGCAGCTTGCAAAGCAGATGGGGGACTATTATCTGCCAGGACCGCAGAGACTCTGTAACCAGCTTTTAATTGAGATAACCGCATTTCAAAAAGACCAGGATGAGGCACATTATGATGTGGCAATCAGTGTTCTTGAGAAATTGTGGACACTGATTAAAAAATCGCGCCAGTATATCAGTGAAAAACTGGAGAAGGATGATGTGGCGCTTGACGATACGGTTCTGTATGAGGAGCTTGGTGGTATCTGGAAGCTTTCCGAGCTGGAGGAGCTTGGGAAGAGCAAAAAAGATGCGAGCCTGATGCAGCTGGCATTCTGGGTCATATATGATGAGGCGCGCAAGGAGTATATTGACACAGGCTGCTGGGCAGATTTGGACACGGGGGAAGTCTTTATGAACTACAATTACCGTCCGTTGAAATCCCTAAAATATGTCAAACAGGAGGACAGTATTTTTGGCGTTGCAAAGGTGCCGAGTGCGGTGTTTTATCCCGGCGACGGAAATGTCAGGGTCAGGTGGGACGGCGCACAGATACGCGGGTATGAAAAAGGAGACTATAAAGCGGTATTTGAACATGCCATAGCCTCGGTGAAGCAGGAGGCAAAGGCAGTCAAGAATTATTTGAAAAATGCAATGACTCAGCCCATGATGATAAAACTGATAGCGTTTCATCAGATTGGGAAAACAGGGGAACATTATGTACTTGCAGATAAAAACGACGACACAGTCCTTCTGGGGAATATGCCGGGCATGGAGGATACAACAATACGTCTCTCCATGCTTCCTGACAGCACACTGCTTGAAAACCAGGTACTTTTGGGGGCATTTTACTATGACAGGGGCAGCCGCAGACTGAAAGTGCAGCCACTTAGTATTGTCACACATGATGCAGTAGTACGCTTACTATATTAGTTGTATTGGAGGGGTAAGATATGGATACAGAACCGATTTATGAGCTGCGTGACCGCCTGCGTGCGGCAGGCATTGCAGGAACAAACCTTTTGTCAGAGGATTTCAGGTTAAAACGTGCATTTGAGGCATTTAAGCCATTGGAGACAGCTTCGCCTGTCTTTGCCAAGATAGGACAGCTGGCGCAGCAGCTTCTGTCACCGGACTGCCAGAATCCGCAGGGAGCGCTGCTCGACACAATGACACTGGTGGATGCCGTTATCTGTACGCTTGGCGCAGTGGACGTACAGGGAGAAATAAAGCCGGCAGAAACAACGATGACCATACAGGATGCCGGCAGTATGATAGTCAATGCGCCTTATTCCACATTGAAGGAATTGCTGGAAGCGCTCACGACATCCGGAAGCGGGCATTACGGCTATGTATGTGATGCGCGTCAAAACCATCCTGAACTGTTCCGTGATTACCGTGTAAGGTACACACTGGTGCAGGCGCTGGGCGCATCCTATGCGGAGCTTGCAGACAATGTGGCAGACTGGCTCATAGAGGATAACGACAGGACGATTCTGCCGCTTTTGTATAAGGATTTTGACCCGGCTGGCAAAAAGGATATGGCGCGGCGCGTAAAGGTCATTGATGCGCTTGCAGGCGCCGATGCCAATGATTTTTATATCAAGATGCTTGAAAAGGCACAGAAAGATGTGCGTATGGAGTTAATTAACGCGCTCCGCCATGAGCCGGGGAATGTTTCCCTGCTGATGGATATGTCAAAGACAGAGAAGGGCAAAAATAAGGATAAGGTATTTGAGCTGCTTGCTGAGAGAGAAGATGTCTGTGTACATGAATATTTTAGGGAGCTGGCAAAGAAAAAGCCCGAAACGGTCTTAAAGCATCTGCGGGATACAACGGCTGACTGGGCATCGGAGCTGGTGGCAGATATCTGCGGCAGGGTGATAGAACAGTTTGATAAGGCTGACAGTCCTACCGATACGGAAAAGCAGGATCTATCTGACATAATCCAAAACGTCGTCCGGTCGATTTACGGAAAAGGAGGGGCAGATATCTGCGAATGTTATCGTGGTCTGCTTGCGAGAAAGGACAAAATCAACCACTTATTGAAAGAGACATGGAAAAAACCAAAATCTGACTATGAATATGATGTCTTGAAACGCGGGGTATTACATCCGCAAAGATATTTGTACGATGCGAAAGCGCCGGATATAGAAGCTGCCCTGGGCAAGGAGCTCCACCACTCCCTGATTGTGAACCCGGATACGGATTTGCAGACGCTTGCAGCGGAATTGTATCAGGGAAAATCTGCAAAGGATACGAATATTATGTTTCTGCCAGCTGCCATAACCGTCAAATTTTTAAATGATGAGGACTGCGTCAAATGGCTGGAGGAACAGGTGACAGATAAAAAGATACTGCTGCCTAAATTTTCGTCGGAGCGCATGAAAGCAGTCACTGAGGCGGCTGCATATGTCGTGTGGGACAAAAAAGAGCGTGGATATATGCTGTGGGGTTCCCATGCAGATGTCTTTTATCCGGAAAGAAAGATAGTAGAAAGACCGCTAAAGCTGTCACATGCGGCAGGGATTATGGAATGGATGAAAAAGCACGCATCCGAGCGGATAGATGATATCCTCGCGCAGTGGGTGGCACAGGATGACAAAGAATTGTGTAAGAAATATGGAGAATATTTTTACCAGAAAACATTATTAATTCCGAGTAACTGGCGCTGTTATATAGGTTATATGGAAAAATGTGACTGGCAGATATGTAAAAACTTAGGCGTGAACTATGTAAAGAAGAATCCGGCAGTGTCATTGTGGGGGCTGTACAACTGGCTGATAACATTGCCAGGCGGCAGGGCGGCAATTATGGAGGAAACAAAGAAAGTTTGCGAGATGGTCAGAAAAGGGGAATTAAAGGCTGACAGACTGAAGACTGACGAACTGGAAAGCCAGATGGAGGACTGGAGTATACGGAACTGAGAATTTATACTGGCGGTCGAAAAGGCTGACCGCTCAGTACGGTATTCTGTCATGAATATAATAGAAAAAGAAAAAGAAAAAAGAAAGACATGAGTGAAGAATTGT
>ERZ778504.468-NODE-468-length-42114-cov-17.908866_pt1 | contig 42114 bp, 73 predicted proteins | sample MGYA00510046_ERZ778504 | MGnify/ENA primary metagenome ERZ778504 (study PRJEB29527, sample SAMN07138964) | mouse gut metagenome | material: feces | host: mouse | place: China:Nanjing | collected 2016-01-25 ...
CGAACAGTAATACCATTGGCCTTATCCAATAAAATGTGCGCACGGATTACGACCTGCGCCTGTATTGTCCGCTGCTTAATTAGTGAACGGAGATATTCATAATCTCCATCGTTGAGTATGAGTGTTGCTGAATTTCTTGGCATAATGGTAACCTCTCTTTCAAATGATAATACCATTATACACCATAATGCTATTTGTGTCAGTTATTTATTTTCTTTTATACTAGCATCTTTTTCTGTATGCGATACACCGTAGAATCACTTACATTCATAATTTCTGCGCATTGCTCCATTGTGTATTCTTTGTTTCTTAAAATAAATAGATGTTTCTGCTGTTCTGTGAAGTTCGCAGTTTCAATTATGTAGCTCAATTCCTCTTGCGTAAAATCGGGGATAAAATTCTTCATATCGTCCTCCCCACAATTTATATTTTGGCGTTCCCATGCAAAAAGACGCTACCGTTATGGCAACGCCTTTTTGGAAGGATTTAAAAATGAATGTTTTTTGTGTTTGTCAGTTTTGCTTTGAGATTTCATCTCAATTATAATTATAAAAAATTTTTAGCGGACATATCGGACAACTTTATCTACTGTATCTTATATTCCAATCGTGCCAACATTCATTTGACGGTCTTTCTGTTGAATTGCACCATTTTTCGTAATCTTCTAATTTACCATGTATCAACTTATCCATTCTTTTCACAAAATTTCTCACTTCTTGCCTACCGTGCTTATCCCCTTGATAATCCATAAAAAGTGCTAAGGTGTCATATCCCCTGTTCCCGCCAAAATAATAATTTAGATTATTTACCCCGTTCGGATTTCTCATAAAATGTCACTCCTTTTCAATAAATCTATCAAACGCTTTTCTAACACTATCTTCTGTATTTCCTCCGCCAATACGGTCAGCGACTTTGTTCCATGAAAGATTTTCAATAAACCGCAGATTGATAATTCTCCTCATGCGGCTGTCAGAGATTCCAGCTATAAATTCCTCCACTTTATTTAGGGTTTCGAGCAATTCCATTTCCAGATTGGTCAATGTTGCTTTTCTGGAATAGAGCAAAGTCTTCTTGCGGCTGTATTCAGGATATGGAAAACCCTCAATCTTGAATGGCTGCAGTCCGCCGTCGCCTCCCATAACCTTGTCGCATACCGCACCCTCTTTTTCTATTCTCTCAATTTGCTGCTCCGTTTTTTCAATTCTCTGGCGTACTTCCTTGATTTCCTCTTGCAAATCCGAATACTGAATCAAAATTTCTTTGCTTACCATATCTGCAATCCTCCTTTACACTGGGCTTTCGATTATGACGGCGGTTCTGACCGCATTTCCTCTTGTCTCATGCACCGCCAGCATGGAAACCATATCCGGCGCATCATCTGTAGGATTTTTTGACAACTGGCTGTATGCGCATAAGTGTGACATAAACTGCCCCATCTCCGAATTTGCTCTATACCCATCTGGATAATCCGGGCTTTCTGGGTAAGGGAACAGGACGTGTTCGATTACCCATGGGCTGTTTACTATAATCTTTGTCTCCTTATTTGTGACCGTGAACTTCTTCTGTACGCTTGTATTGCCGCCCAACTCCTTGACTTTCTCCTGCACCTTGTCAGCAGTCCGGCTACCCTCTTTGTTGCTCTCAAACTCCGCAATCTGCACATTGTTCCGAACCAGGCATTGTGCATTCAAATCATCAAGCATTTTGGGGTCAATGTTGCGGAAAACCACATCCACAAGGTAATAATCCTTGCCGTACTGATTGAATACTCCCAGGCAGTTGTAATCCGTGCCGACATCCTTTGTATCGCAAAAAGCCCATATTGCATCCGGCTCCCTCGGCGGCAGTTCTCCGTATCTGCGCAGCGCGTCAGGATTATAAAGGATTCCCTCACGTTCTACCGGCTCGTTTTTGTATAGACATCTGTATGTAATTTCATCAAGGGATTTTTGAATGTCCTCAAAATAGGCAACATCAAATCCCACTCCGTAGTCGTAATCAAAGTTGCTTTCCTTTGTCTCTGGATCTATGTCCGGGATAGAGATGAATCTGCACCTATCATTGTTCTGATAAATGTTTTTCAGCCGCCCTATCACATCCCATACACTCCAACGAGTAGCAATGTGGAGTTCCTTACAAGTTCTTCCCTTTTTCCCTTTCTTCTTTCGTGTCTTAAGATCTGTAGAGTACATAGTCCACAATTTATCCAGTCGCAGTTTTGACAGCGCCATCTCGATTCCAGAGCAAAGGTCATCACAGTAAAGGATTCCCTCACATCGAGTAACGCCAGTTTGGGACGCTCCTAGCGCCCTGCTGGTAAAGGATTTAAACGGCTTGAATTTCCCTAAATTAATCTGCTGCTCTTTTGCGTCTACTTTTTCAATCTCTACATCTGGGAATATTTCTCTCCATGTGTATTCTGGAATCTGCCCTTGCCGAAGTCCCACGCCTATGATATTACACATGACGTCATAGACCATTCGTGTGACATGCCCACTATGGGAAGAAAAGAGATTGCATAGGTTAGGGAACCACCCTATAAATCCACTCATGAACATCTCCCCAAGTGTGGTCTTTCCGCTTCCTGGGACGGACGATATACTTAAAATATCAATCTTGTCATCTATTAAATCTTGTAGTCCCTGTACAAATCCATGTTCTATCAGTTTTTTTCTTCTTGGAAGATAAAATCTATCTTCTAAATCACGGTTCTTTTCCAAATAAATAAAATAGCTATCAACAACCTTATTTTGCGCCTCTAGTTTTAATATCTGAAAATATTTATCTAGCAGTTCATGGCTTGTATCATTAGCAAAGCAATATTTTTCAAGCTTCCATATGTCGCCGCCATACTGATTTATGCAAAATTGATTTATAACTTCTTTTGCCCTAACAGATATTTTTAGCGCCTCTTTCAAATCACTTTCTTTTTCAGCCGCAAAAAAAACAGCATTGTGATAGGCATTAGCCACTTCGTATGTATAACCGTATTTTTCAATATAGGATTCGTAGCCTGATACGGCTTTTTGAAGTTCTAAAGACACGAAAAGCGTAACCTCCCTTCAAATTAAAAAGTAAGTCACGCTTTGACTGATACATGAGAACACCTCTCTCATGCCGTAGATATTTTATTTATATAAATACATTGAACATTTTCATTGGTTTTGTGTTGTAAGTATTTTTAGAATTAAATTTTTCAATCATATCACATATGACTTCATCTCCATTGTTTTTGAACAATTTAAACATATCAACCCAATATTGTGCGGGATGCCTTGTAAGATTTTCTCTTTTCCAACGTTCAAAATCAAGCTTTTCTTCCATCTTGCACGGAATGTATTCCATAACAAAATTGTATACTTTCATTGCGTAGCAATTAGAAAGGCTTTTCTTTTCTCCCACAACATACGCTTCTGTTTCGTCATGCGGACTTACGTAAAGCGTTAATGTCCTGTCGTATAATTCAGTCATTGCTTGATAGAAACAAACAAATTTGAAATATACATCAGGTTCTATCGGTTCTTGTTGATAGTAACTTTTCCAGTTGATATTATCTTCCATTCTCCAAAATCCCTTTCATTCCGCACAAACACTTTATGTACGGTGTTAGATATGTTATTTTCTATTCTCTAAGTATTCCTCAATATTATTGCAGAAGTCTATATTTCTGCAATAAACAGTTTGCACCAAATTTTTCTTCCCACCTAATGTTGTTGCGTCTATCTGCTCCACATTCGGAGAAAAATAAGGGCAGTTTTGGCATTTTTCTTCAACGTTTAAACTAATCATTTTGAAACAACCTCCTTTTTCACTTTGATGACCGCCACGCCGTTAGGAGATGTTCGTAGTTCGCAGTCATTATTTTTGCAAAGCACTTCTGCGATTTCTTCTGCCTTTTCAATGATGGAATTTTTCAGTTCTGTTTTATCTTTGCTCACTTGCAGACCTCCAACCGTTTCCATTGCTCTATTGCCCATATTGTCTGAATACTCAATGTCCTGCCTATTCGTGACGGCATAGATATTTCACATCCATTCTCTAACCTTTTCTCCATATCTTCAAAGAACGCCTTTTGATATTTGCTTAAAGGCTCTTGACAGATACTTTCTATGTATTCGCTAAGTTTCATTTTCGCACTCTCCTAAAAATACTTGTGGAATAACGCCCTTAAAGTCCGTTTCCATTCTCCGCCTATATATTCATATCCTCCTACAAATACACTTCCGTTAATCATCGTTACATTATTCATTTCTACTGGTGGTTTCGGAATTTCTTTTCCGTTCAGAATCAGCTTTCCGTTTCTTGAATCGCATATTTGGCAATTCACAATTTTGTTTCCGTTTCCAATCTCAATCATTTCCTCTTTCCCCTCCGTCTGATAATCGGTAAATGGTGCATTTTACGCCAGTTGTTCGTGAATAGCTTTGGGCGTGTCGCAATGAATAACTTCTTTAATTTCTTTGATGATTTTCTTGATAATGTGAATGTAGCTTCGTATTCTGGAAATTCAGAAATTTCTATTTGTTCATCACTAAAATTTCCAATATTCTCTATTCCTTTTATTTCTGTAAATTGTTTCATTTCTCCATCTTCCGTTTTAAAGAAAATCTTTGATTGTTCATAATCTTTTGGCGGCATATTTACCCTCCATTTCATAAAATGCTAAATCAACAATTTCTATCGGCAACTGTCCGCCGCTAATAAAATGCACGTTCATATCATCTTTTGCACTTTCCATAGTTTCGCAAATTGACCTCGGAAATCTATCTTTCCCAACGACAACAGCATATCGGTATTTCGGATTTTCTTGATAATATTTTACACAATCATCTAATGTCATTTTGGACGTCTTATTCTTTTTCTTGTGAAACAATTTCATTATATGCGCTCTCCTTAAATTCGTGGCAATCGCATTGAAAATCTTTGTCAGTAAAGTCTGCCACGTTTTCACTGTCTGCATTTATGCAAACCTCGTTATCCGCCCAATATTTGCAGTTTTCACAATATCTTGGCTCTCTGCACGTTATTCCTGCAAATAACCCCTCTAAGTCAAATAAGCAACCGCACTCACATTCTTTTGGTGTGTCTTCTCCACCTATAATTACTCCGTCATATGATTTATTGCAATCAGGGCAACTAAAATCAACTTTTGCAAGTCCGTCCACGTACACAGAAACTCCAACTGGAAATTTTCTCATTTTCTATCCTCCAAACACAATACTTTCTTACTGACCTCTACGCACTCTTGACGTTTTTCCTCATTCGCATAAGTGCCGGATTGGTTGTATCGGCAGGTGGTTGGGTTGCAATTATTGTCTTCCATACTCCAATCCTCCAAGTCTGATTCCAAGGCTTTCTAAATCCTCTGTTTCAGGCATATCAAACTTATTTAACAATACCTGATTCCTGATACTTCCCTTTTCTAATTCTGTCAGTTTCCTTCCAAGCTGTTCCTCATACCAATTTATAACTTCCAAAATTTCGCTCATAACAAATTCTCCAATCTATGAATTATAATGCACCTCAAACCCTTTCACCGCATATTCCGCAACAGATTTCTTCAATTCCTCTTTGCTGTCAAATGTATCTTTCCGCAGTTCGCAGAATCCGTCCTTTTCAACTGCATATATTCCGCATGGGATTTGCTTGCTTGCGACTTTCAGAACGCCCCTGTATTCTTTTCTTCCCATTTCGTAGAGGGAATTGTTGACTAATACTTTCATATGACACCTACTCCAACCATTTATTATCCAAATAATAAAACCCAAACACGCAACTGCCAGTTAACACAATCCAAAATATCCAGAATATAATCAGCCCTCCGTCGGATTCTAAATACTCGACTGTTTCCTCTATATTTTTATCAACATAAAAATTTGTATTATCCGATATTGTTTGATTTCTTAAATCCGAGAAAATTGTTCCTGTGTATTTTGTTCCTATGCCATAGTATTTGTATCTGATATGACTTGATTCTTTGATAGTGTCAATATAATTCGCACTTGGTAAATCAATCTTATTGCTACTAAAGACAATTCCGCAAAAGGATATTTCTTGACATTTCTTATCCTCACTGCCTACCCTATCCCAAGTCCAATATGTTTCTTTTTTCTTATGTGTTTTACCTTTACTGTCCTTGTATGTAACGGTGCGGGTATGCTTTGTATATTTTTCTTTCACTTTTTCGATATACATATACTCTCCGCCAACCTCTGGATATGTAACTGTATCAACCGCAACCAAATCACCATATACAAACGCATTTCCGACATTTGTGTCCATTCCGTACTGAAATAAGTCTGCATTGTCTATTTTGACCGCTTTGTTGTAGACTTCGTTTGCGTCTATCTGGTGCTCCGAAATCTTGCCGGAAATAAGAACACCAATCAGTAACATTACGGCTATAATAGAAACACTTGCTAAAATTTCTCTCTTGGTAATTTCAAAATCTCCAAAATCAAATCCATTCTTTCTATGGTTGTATCTGCTCATAATTATTCTCCGAACAAATTCTGTGGTGCGTCAGAAGATGCGTCATAATCCAAATATGTATAATTCTGTTTTTCATATCCAAGCATATTCAGAAATATTCTTGTTGGAAACGCCTTTACATATCTGTTGTATTGCTTAATCTGCTTATTGTAATTGCTTCTATATTCAGCAATCAGATTTTCAGTCATCGCCAACTCATTCATAAGCTGCTTATAATTTTCATTTGATTTTAACTCTGGATATGCTTCTGATACCGCTGTAATTGCTGTAGTCACATTTTCAATATCGCCAGTGGAACCACGTCCATCAACAATAGCTGTTAATGTTTCTGCTTCATGTTTGTCATACTGCTTTACACAGTCCGCAAGATTATAAACCAAATCCACCCTGCGCTTCTCTTGTACTTTAATATCTGATTGCGCTGTGTTCACTTGTTCCTCTAATGCAAACGCCTTATTCTGTGAACTCTGTACCCCAAACACACAGAGCAAAATGACTGCAATTACTCCTGCCGCAACAATCAACCCTAATTTTAAATTCTTCATTCTTCTTCCTCCTTGTTATGATTGCAATAAACCAATAAATGTTCCGCTATCTGCCTTAACTCTGATATTTCAAATATGCGGTATGTGCCTTTATCTGTTCCGCAAATCTTCTTTACAATCGGATTGTGTTCATATTCTCCCTCGGCATTTATCAGCATATCAGCAACCTTAATAGGTTCTGTTGGGAGGAAATTAGCAGCATTTCCTTTTACTCTGCCAGCCAAAATCTTTTCAAATTCATCTGGCTTTCCAACATCATGCCGCACACCAAACAACTTTTCCAGAATATCGTCAATCTGGTTTATGGTGTTTTTGGCTCTTTCGATTTCTGTCCTGTCCTTTTCAGTTCTGTTCCGATACTCCGCAACCTGGCAGTCACGCTCTTTCTTTGCGCCCTCAAATGCTTTGCGGTATTTCTCGACTTCGGATTGTAGTTCGGGAACAGTGTGGTTGAGAGATAATACTTTCAAGTATTCCTGCGGAAGAATTGTCTTACACTCCTTGTTCATTTCTTTGCATAATTTAATTTCTTCATATGCCCTGACAATTTCGCCCACTTCCTCAATCGGATATTCTTTTGCGAATCCATTAACAATTACACAAACTTTGTCCGCATTCTTTCGTTTTTCTTCGTTTTTCGCCAGTTCTTCTTCCAACTCCTTAATCTTGTCCGTAAATTCCTTATCATGTTGTGAAAAGTCCATACTGTCAAATACAATGCCATATTGTTCTTCAATGGAGTTATGAGTTATATTCTCGCTCAATTTCGTTTCTGCGCAATGAACATACACGCCGTATCTTTTCAATAAATCGCAGATTATCCCAGTAAATTCCATTACCATAGCATTGCTTTTCTGATTGAGAATATCTTTGGCAATTTTATTCATTACTCCCTCTATAGGGCTTTCTTTCAAAAGTTTCTCGTATTCCTCTTGGCATTTTTGAATGTCTGATATGTTCATAGATTTCTCTCCCTGATTATTCCACTGTTCCCACGTTACAATCCTAACTCCTGTAAAATGGTTTTGGCCTATTAGTTCTTTCGCCTCTTTTGTAGCTTTTGGCAAAAGATAATTGTTGTATGTATCAAGTTTGGATTGCAGTCTTCCGTTGTTTTCCTCTAAAATTTGATTTTTTTTCTGTATGCGTCTCCTACTGCTTTTGCGTGTGTTTCTGCAAGCTGTTCTAGTGCAATGCCTTTTTAGCAACCATCTCCGCAAGCTGTTCCGCTGTGCAGGTTTCCATAAGTTCAGTTTTATTCATGGATTATTCCTCCAATCATTTAATTCTCTGATAACAATTCTCTCTTATCTTGTCCGACATAAAATGTGATATGCTAAGAGTCACTTGTCCGTCATATCCGCCCCTTGCGTTAAAATTCGCGTCAAGGTATTCTTCTGCCATAGCAGAATAAGTTGATGGTTCATTGCTATTGCACAAACATTCTGGTGGATTAAAATATCTATACATGATATTAATAAGTGTTACGTCTGGCAATATCTTGTGCCTATGTCCTGTCTTTTTCTGTACTGTTCAAAGAAGTCTGTGACAACCTCGACGATATCATCTGCTCGTTTTGGATTATATTCTAATCCGCTATCTTCCTGTACAGTCTTTAAGTTTTCTTCAATCGTTGGTCTGATATGTTCAATGAGCTGTTCTTCAGTGTAATCAGGGGGGGGATGTATCTACTCTGTTTTTTAGGTGGCGCGTCCTTATGTTCCTCTGGAACAGAAGCGTACATATTGCCTTTAGAAGATGGTCTTTTCACATCTTTTAAAGCATATTTATTATCAGTATTTAATCCTTTAGTATTTTCTTTATCAGTATTTTCTTTATCCGTACTTGATCTATCAGTTCTTTTATTTAGAGGGTGGTTTTCTATGGGTAGATTATCAAGTGGTAGGTTTTCTACCCCTTGCTTTTCTACCTCTTGATTTTCTGGTTGTGGCTCTTCAAAAATATGATAAACATATTCGTACTTCTTACTCTCTGTCTGATTCGGGTATTTTTTATCAACAATCACATAGCGTCTTTCTTTCAATTCCTTTATCGTTGACTTTATGGCTGTTTCATTCTCTTTGCAGATAGAACATAATCCGGCAATAGAATAATTCCAATTATCCGGCAAAGAAAGCATTACGGACAACAACCCTTTTGCTTTAAGGCTTAAATCCATATCTCGAAGATGAACATTGCTCATCACTGTAAAATTTTTATTTTTATGTACTCTTATAACTGACATAACTAACACGCCTCCTTATCGCTCAATTTATCATGGAATTTTTCGTGACAATTCTTACACAAAACAATAAGGTCGCTGTCCGCAATGTCCATATCAAATTCTTTTCCGTGATTTTCGTAAGTTTTGTGATGAACATTCAAAACACCTTTGCCACCACATAACTCGCAACAGTAATTTGCTTTCTTCAACTTGTAATTTCTTACTCCGTCCCAAAATGGAGTATTTAGAAAATCATGGTAGTCCATTGATTTTATGACTTTTTCCACTTCATCATAATACGGTTGCATTGGAACATACCGCCTACGGTATTTGGGCGGTTGCATTATGCTGTTTATTTTCTCGTAAGGCTTTACACCCTCCTTGAAACTCCTATTTGGAGATAAATATTGATTAATATAGTCATTTGTCAGCCTTGCTTTTTCATCAAGCTGTTTTTGCTTCTCATCTTCTTTTTCTTTCAAGTATAAAGAATAACAATCTTCGCATAAATACTTTTTCATATCGTCAGAATAACGGTCATAGTCATTCATTTTAATTCTTTTGACAATATCCAATATATCTGCTTTATTTGCTTCTTTTATTTGTAATTCTCCACATTTCGGACACTTAAAACAAATTCTGTAAACTGCATTTGAAGAAGATATTTCACTTCTTGTATATTGATAAAATGCTTTGTCTATATTTGCCCTGCTTGCCATGCTCAATATTTCTATTGCTTCTTCATCTATCAAATCTCCGTATTTTATCAGTCTATCGTCTCTTCTCTTCTGCTCGAAAATATCTCTGATATATTCCTTGTCCATAACATTACCTCCTGTCTGATAACCCCTGTGTTATTGTTAAGACAGTTGGAAACAGTCACAGGAAACTGCTTGTCGTGTTGCAATCACTATCCAACTGTCAAGTACGGGAGGCAGGAATCGAACCTGCGGCGTTGACGTGTATAAGACGTATCCCATCACCACTTGGGTACTCCCGCATATTCCGCATAGACCTTTCACAACTATGCGGCAATTCGTGACGATTTCCGTATCCGGGAAACTAATCCCTTGCGTGTCCGGGGCTATCACGGGTTTACAGTCATTTAAGGCTTTACTGATTCTCTATTTTTGCTCACCATATAGGCTTGACCGACAGGTTTTTATAAAAAGAGATGTCAGGGGGATTTGAACCCCCGATAACAGATTTGCAGTCTGCTGCCTTATCCACTTGGCTATGACACCTTGAAACTATTTCCAGTCAAATCCAAAATCTGACCGTTTAATCTTGCATTGTGGCTGTCCGTCTTTCCAGAATACAATGCCCTCAATGTAGTTTTTGGAAAGAAACTGCTTTATTTCCTCATATGTTCTCTCGACTTCAATAACAGCTTCGCCATGTCTTACAAGCATATCTCCACTTAAATTGTACGGATTTCCTTGAAAATGTTCCCCTACCGCCTCATATGTTTTGATTTCAGCGTCCAGTAAATCTTCATTAAGAGAAACTTTTGTAGTGCCAAAGGACAGAACCTTGCAATCTTTTTTGACATTGATAAGACTATCATATGCTGCCCAGAACCACTTATCTACCGGATTATTCCTGTCACATTTTACCCAACAAGGCAAATGCCCTGTAATCGGGTCTGCTTCATCTTGGCACTTAATAGCACCGTCTGGCACTTTGCGCCCTTTCTTTGCGTCATAACGCTTGTAAAACTCGCCATTGATGATTGCACAGCATGAACCGTCAATTTTTACCGTTGCAACGCCATCTCCTGTAAGTACCCATTCCATTCCTGCGGTTACATTTGACAGGCAGCCAACTACTTTGTGATTTTCATATACTCTTTCAAATAGTGTTGGAATTTTCTTCATGGCGATTCTCCTTTCAATACCTCTCTAACGCTCATATTTGCCCCCAAATAGCCCTCTTTTGTGCTTCGGTGAGGATTTATTGGGTGCGCGGACAAAATGGATTAAAATTGATTTTAGAGGGCTATGCTTCTTCAATCTCTCCAAAAATCTTAATGTAAATTTCAACACAGTCCGGTCTTGACAAAACGGTTTTTAATACATTTTCTCCGACAAGGCACTCTGCATTTTTGTGCTCCGCAAAGATATTTCCTTTTTCGGTCTTGTAAACATTAAATTCATTCACATCATTGCAAAAGTTGTTCTGTGGCACAGATACAGCAAATAAAAATTCTGCTTTCTCTGTATCGTATAATTTGTTGTTAAGTATTGCTCTCATAAAATCCCTCCTGACTTCATTTTGTGGTTTATCTGCATTTATTCCACGTCAAAATTTTTATTCTGATTCCGCTTTCTTTTTGTGAAATACATATATCGCTTCATTTTCACGTCGCTTTTGTCCGCACCGTTGTACAGATAACTATTCTTTGCTTTCCTCTTTTTATTTTCCGACGCCATAAATCCTCCTTTTGCGGTTTATCTGTCAGAAAGAATGTTCCTGCCAGCGTTATTTTTGATTCGACAGGGCAGTGACCGCTTTGCTCCTGTCTAGCGTAGAGCGACTACGCCGCATGTTGCGGTATGGATTTGCACCATACGTAGAATGGATTGTATAGACCACGAAAGTCCTTTATTGTCTGCGTTTCAACAGTTTTTCTTTCTGTGCCATTCCTTATCTGCCCTAAGCGTCTACCTATTCCGCCACGCAACACCGTCCAATTTATGTCTATGAGGACCGCATAGGATTTTGTATGTCTTTACTGACACCCGGAAAAAGACATCGCAAAACAGGATTAGGCTACCCTCATGCAGGCTTTTGCCACTCGCCTATAGCATTTACTCTCGCCCCATTCGTGGCAAATTACTCTCCGTGTCTTTTTTCTAAGGCAAATTTCCGCTCACTCGTCAGCGATTGGAGCAGTTTTATGCCCTAACCCCTCCAAGCCTTGTGACGGCTCTTAACAGCATTCCGCTAGAGGGGTGAAAGGTATCTCAAATGAGAAAGTATCTGTGCCGGATATGTAGTTATCCAGCAAACCTCCACGGACTTTTTGACGGTCCTTAACAGCTCATACTATGGAGGTCAGGAGGTCTTACGCATGGATTTTGTAAGACGAATTCCCCAATTAAAGGGATTGGCAATCACAGGACTTGAACCCGTGTCTTTTACATACCATAGAGTACATAATGTGCGCCGTACACCATTGCCAACTTTTGAAAGGAGTGTTTTGCCAAAATTATGAAGTTAAATGTCCCTGGCGGGACTCAAACCCGCACTCCTCTCGTAAGCATAATATCAGGATTACCCGCTTCCCTACGCCACCACGCCTTGCGGAGTTTCGCCGCCGTCGGGACTTCTCTGTTCCCTTTTGGTGCTTCTGGAACCTGTATTTGCAACCAGTACCCGTTTTACTGTGCTCTATCCCATTGAGCTACAAGGACTTAATCAGCGGCGCAGAGACCATCAGAACGCCGCTTTTCTATGTTTTCCACCATTTACCAGCCTTGCACAAATCCAATGGCAATTACAATCACCCAAAAACTTTTACCAAGGATTTTATAAAACTTTTGTCTTTCAACTTTATTCTTTGAGCCTTGAAGAAAATAAGCTTTGAATTTTGAACTTTAAGGCTTGAACTTTATTATTTAAGCTTTACAGCCCGTGGATTACAGATTAACACTCTGCCTCAATCCAAATAAATTTACATTTTTACAACTGCTCTACCGATTGAGCTATAACCCGTACTGGGTTAATTGGAATCGAACCAATAACACGTTATCCCTGTAAATTTGGTTTTGCAAACCAATATTTCTTCACCCATTAAAGTTTGCAGATTTCTTTTGTTGTTTTACATAGGTCTGTATCTGCAAAAGACCTATGGACTGTAGTTATGGATTTTCGGTAAATAATGGATAAACTCAATTAGTACTCAACCGCGATTTCCGTCACGGCGTTACTGACGCTAAGCGCCGAATCAACTTCCACCATGAAATCACTGATTTTCTTTTCAAAGGCATCAATCTTTTCCGCAATCTTGATCGGGTCAATGATATCGTATGTATTGCTCTTGATGTACTCGCGCTTTGCCTTTTCAATTTCGTCCGTGTTGGTCTTGCCCTCTTTCTGCCCATACATTCCAAGAACATATTTTTCCGCTCTTTCTTCAAGCGTATTTCCGTTCTGCTGTTCCAAAACCATTTTAGCCATTGTGTACTGATTTTTGAGACGCTCCAAAAATGTTTTCTCCATGTCCATTCCGTGATTCTTCATCCAGATTGCTTCCGCAACTGTATATTCAGTATCAGAAATAGAAACTTTTGTTACTGCGTTGGAAAGCGTCACTGCTCTCTTAATTGCCGCCTGTCTTTTGATAAGGTCAGAAACCCTGTCAAAGTCGCCCTGTATAACCTTTTGAAAATCCAGGATTGTTAACCCATCAATCTTCTCGTTTGAATGCTTGTTTGTTTTGATAAACACACCGTCCACAATTGCCAGCTTAATCCTGTCGTCAATCACTTTCAATTCTGATAATGCCTTATGCACTGTCATTGTTTCAACTACTGACATAAAAATTCCTCCTTAAACTTTGATAATAAATTGCCAAATGGCTTGCTGGAAATAGCGGGATTCGAACCCATGATTTCACGATTAAAAGTCGTGTGCCATAGCCACTAGGCGATATGCCCATGATCGGCGGACGTTTTTTACTTGCTCCACGCCGATAAGTGCAAGGTTGTGTTAGTCAGAGGTACTACGCTTTCGCCCTTTACGCATCATCATGCGCTATCTGCTACAGCTTTCGCCGTTGTCACGGTTATATGCTGGCTATGCCACACTTTTCCCACTCAATCAAGTTCACTTGCCAACTTATGCGCACTCCGTTGGTTTACAAGGCACTTGCAACGACATTAAATCTGAATGACAGGATTTGAATCTGCAACCTCCTGAACCCAAATCAGGCGCACCGCCAAATTGTGCTACATTCAGATTTTGGCGCATATTCCCAGATTTATTCTGCGCCGCTCACAAACGCCTCATTTCATAAGGCGCTTTTCTTCGTCTGCCATGAGCAACAGAAGCGGAAGGAATCGAACCTTCACATATCCGGGTCAAAGCCGGATGCGTTACCATTTCGCCACGCTCCTAAAAAATCAACTAACTAATTCCCATTTTAATTTTTCGCCCGTTGTCTGGTCTTTCCCTGCATAATTTCTATTAGGTTTTGTAAAGTATTCTCTTAAAGAACACGCCTTTTCATTCAATCCGCACCACTTGGCGGCTTCTTTTATGTTTATAAAAAACCATGCCATTATTCAAGCACTTTATTTTGCTACTTCTTAGGTATAACCCATTTTCAACAGCATGTCTGCTGTTTTGCTTCTCCGTTACCCATTCAAGATTGTTGTAATTATTGTTTGTTTTGTTTCCGTCTTTATGATTGACAACTAATCCCTCTTTTCTTCCGCTCACAAACATACACGCAACTGCAACGTGTGGTTTTATCAATTTCTTTTTACATCTACTCCCAAGGCTTACACAAACCCCATAATATCCAGTAGATTTGTTTAATGATTGTTTTAATACCTTTCTTGTTTTTATGTTATAAATTTCCCCTTTATCTGAAACAAGAAATCTATCCGTCAAATTCAGTCCATTATATATCAATGGCTTCCAATTGCCTTTTAGCAATATAACCACCTCTTTCAAAATCCCGCGCCTTACCTTTTGGCGATAGCCCTAGATTTTTATTTATCATCATTCTTTCTTCTATCAACCAACAAGGCGAATGGACAAGCCAATGCGGTTAAAATAGTTTCAAAAATATCAATCATTCTTCTTCCCTCCCAATAATCCTGTCTGCCATTCTCCTTGCCGCACATTCCTTGTCTATGTGTGCCGGCAGTTCTTTTATTGCGCTTTCTATGCTTGCGACAAATGCGTTGTATAATTCTTTGTCGGATAGAAGTTCATTGCGGAGTTTGTTGATTAGTTTTTGTTGTGTCATAATCCGTCCTCCTTAAACCCTTTCATCTCATTTACACTCATTCCAACAATACCAGCACTCTCCCTACTGTCTGTTGCCCTGAAATGTGCCTTTGGATGCTGCGGATACATAAACTCGAACATAGCGTAATTCGCAAGGTCGCAAAGATATTCTGTGTTTCCTGTGTCTTTGTATTTTTGTAGACATAATTCAAGCGTCGGAATTGCCTGTACGTTTCCATTACTAAAATTCTGTTTTGCAGAACCGTATTTATAAAAGCTTGTTTCAACTCGGTTTTTGCGAAGTTTATCAAACTTTTCGCTATATTCTTGCGATATATCCATATTGCACCGCCTTATATTTGATTTTGTTGTTGGTATCTTTGGTATTTTGATTGATTTAATCGGGAGTGGTGTAGAGTTTTATCTTTTGTAGAAGTTTATTGTTTTCTCGGCCTGCCTTGCGTTATTTTGGTGTTTTCAAGGCTTGTTCAAGGCTCATGCCTAATTTGTTCATACGGTATCGAACCGCAGGACTTGATGTTCCATAAATTTTGCATAATTCACAAAGATTATATTTCTTTCCTTTGTGTTCATATAGCTTTCTTCTTGGTTTCCAATATTTGCTTGGTCTTTTGTTGTTCGCCTACATTTCAATGTCAGCCCACCGACAATTATTCGGTTCATAGTTGCCATCTACATTTATTCTGTCGAGCGTACACTCCCCAAATTCTGCATTATAATCATATCCGCTTGCCGTAGCCCAGTTGTAGAAGTTCATAAAATTGTCAAGCCACTCTTGGCAAACCCTGATACCTCTACCGCCATAGTTTTCGTAATTTGGATTGTTTGGGTTATAACAGCGTTGTTTCATGCTGTGCCACACTTTATACAGCCTATCTCCGCTATGACCGTGCGTAGTTGAATTTTCTGACCTCAACTCATTTATCTTACAACCGCAGCTTTTAACAATTTCTTGCTCCCAATGCACTGGCTCTATCAACTTTGTATTTCCACAATCACACTCGCAAACAAACGCTCTGTGATTATTGTGCGGAAAACTTGATATTGCTATGACTTTGAGAAAATTCTTCTTTCTGCCTATGTAACTTTCGTCATACTTGATAATTGTCCCTATATGAGGCCTGTGATTTTTACACTCAAAATTTGCTCTCTGCCAAAAACTATTTGCAGATACATTCATTTCATGCCCACGCTCGACACGATGCATTATGTATCTCGGATTATTGCTTTCTAAGTTAGAAACAGAAACTATTTGATAATCTCCAAATATTTGATTTACCCTGCTTAAGATTAACTTTTTCTTTTCTTCTTTTTCTCTCTGTAAACGCTCTTGATATTCTTTTTTTCGCTCTTTCTTTCTCGCAAGGACATGATTTTATAAGTTCGCTCCACTTGTTTCTGCCGGAAATCATCATGCGGTGTATTTCCCTGCCACATAACGAGCATTTCAAAGTTACATCTTTTCCTCTTTCGTTGAAATCATATGTGATGTCGGTTATCTCATAAATGCCATTCATTGTGCCGATACGCTTTGCATATCCATCTAACATATCTTGTGCGGTATGGGGTTCTATTCCGTTGCCTATGAGGTTTTGGAATGTATTCATAATTCCTCGCCTCCTTCTCGCCTTTTTAGGATTTTGTCTAACGTCGGTCTGGAAACGCCCATGTTTTTTGCAAATTGAACTTTTGTTAAATCTCCGTCAATGAAAAGGCTGTAATTCTCGTCAAACAATTCAAGGTCTATTTTCTTGCGCCCCCTATGACGATACGTTCCCTTTTGCTTTGCCACTGCTATCGCTTCCGCCTGTCGCTCTAGCATAAGTTCTCGCTCAAACTGGTTTATGACCGCCAACATTCCAAAAAGCATTTTCCCTGTTGGTGTAGAAGAATCAATGTTTTCTTTGTTGCTAATCAGATGAACGCCTTTTTGCTGTAGGTCGTACTGAATATTCATCAAGTCTCTTGCATTTCTAGCCAATCTCGAAAGTGCATGAACGTAAATCGTGTCTCCCTCTTTAGCCTCGGACATCATCTTCTGAAATTCCGTCCTGTCGGTACTTTTTCCAGAAACTTTTTCAATGTACCATTTTTCGATACCATGTTTTTTTAATCCCTCTATCTGCCTGTCCTCGTTCTGCTCTACTGTACTAACTCTGACATATCCAATCCTCATTTCAACAACCTCCGTATGCTTTTTCATTAATTATACACGTTTTTGAGTTGATAGTCAATAAAAATATATGATTTTCTTGATTTTTCAAATATTTTTGAGTATAATTATCATCAACAGGAGGTGTCTTTATGGTTAGCGATAAAATAAAGCAGGTTATGAAAGAAAAAGGCGTTAAGGTTAATCAGCTTGCGGAATATATGGGCGTGAAACCTCAATCAGTCACAAATAAATTTGCAAGGGATAGTTGGTCTGCACAAGACTTAATATCCGTCTTTGATTTCCTTGGTTGTCAACTCTATGTTGAGTATAAGCCTGATACAAAACTCGTTTTCTCTATGGATGATACTAAAAAGAATATATAGTTATCAATGTTCTGCGTGGGTTTATAATAATATTTATAAGCCCCTTTTTATTTTTTTAAATTTTTCAGAAACAGGCATTTAAATATCATCTTTTATTTCTCATATCCTGCCTGATTAACTCCCTGATGTACTCTGATAGTGGTATACACTCTTTATCTGCACATCTCTGAACATGGTTCTTTAAGTCCTCATTGAGCCTTAATTTTATCTTTTCGTTCTTTGGGTCTGATGTGGTTCTCATAAATCAACTCCATTCTGTTATTGTGGGACAGATAAAATTACTTGCAGTTGTGCGTTAGACTAAGAGGGGCAGTTGGCGGTTTTCCCGCAAACCCCTAGCCGCCTGTTTCCATCCGCTCCCACACCCAGCAAGGCTATTTTTTATCGTCAATATGCACAAAAATCAATGAACATATGTTTGAAAATAGCTATGTAAAATTTACCTTGCTATTTTTTACACTGTAAAATCAATATATTGTACCTCACTCCCCATCCCCCACAACATCTATCCCTTTAACCTCTTTTACATCCAGTCGTATCGGCTCGTCGGCGGATATGACACGCCGCCCGCTCTTTTCCTCCCATACACCAGGGAGATTTGTCCCATACTCCACGTTGCCCACATACATAGTACCCGTGACATTGCCGTTATCGTACGCATTATCCTTAATGCATTCCAGGCGATAATCCTTTAATTTTTTGTAAATGACGAATCTCGTGGAGGTTGGCTCCTCGTCCTTCCACCTCCCTACGGTATCCCTAGACATATTTAAAAATAAACTAAACGCCTCTGCACTAATTAATTTATCATACTGGTCACTTAGAGCCATATAATAATTACACAATATATTTAATATATTATAATCAAATCTGTTATTATTTGTCGGTATCTTATTACCCTCTAACCATACAGTGCTTTTATCCCTTAAAATCTTAGTATCGCTAAACAGTCGCTTACCAACAAACTCCATCACTCTTTTCCAACGCCTCTGACTGGCCTTGGTCAAATCCTCGATGCCAAATCTTACGCAAGCATCACTGATCGCGGCGTCAACGTCGCTATCGTATATGTCAACCTCGTCCACTTTTATAATCAACTCGTCCACTCCTGACACCTCCAATCCCTCAAAAAAACAAAAAAGCCCACCACCAAGATTAAAATTGCGGATGCAGCAGAATGTATTATCACTTTGTTTACATTCCAGTCCACTGTCTTGATGATCGGCTTTGCGATCTGTATAAGTCTGTATTAAATTGTTTATACCATACCACAAATATAATTATCTGTCAACAGTAAAATCTGTACTATATGCACTACGTATATCTATATATTATACCACTACGTAGTGATAATCTATATATAACTTATAGGTTATACAGTTAACTAAACATTTCCACATAGCAAAATATTTTATATATTAATTTACGTAGTGGCTTAAAATAAAGTTTATTGTTGGAATATACGTAGTGGTTTATATAAAACTATAACGTAGCGACTTAGATTATACTTTACTGGTAAAATATACGTAGTGGATTACAATAATATACTGTATTAGCTATAATTTATGTTGTGGTTATATTTAATTTATTAATTATAAAATAAATAATATAATAATTAATATTAAAATAATAAATTATTAATACAGTATATATAAATTATAATAAAATACCACATTGTTTGGAATCTGTCAAGCGCAAGTTAAAAAATTAATCGAATGGCAGGGACTCAATCCATGTGCCCTGCCTCATACTCCAGCCTAGTATCCTCGTCCAGTTCCTCCTCGAGGTCGTTAATCTCGTTAAGCAGGTCAACCGCCGTCTTTTTTCTTGCTTTTATTTAATCTTTCCCACCGTTCCGGATACTCCTTGGCGTACCATTCCAAGAAATTCCCATACAGTTCTTTTTCTGCATTTTTTCTTGCAAATATAGCATCTTGTTTATCCTTGTAATTTCCAAGAAAATATGTTTTTCTCTTAAATACAATACGAGCAGACCATTTCTGCATATTTTTATTATAATAGACTCCCGTAACGCCCGAAGTGTTATTTTTATTTATTTTGTTGCTTCTAATTCTCGAAACATTTGTTCCGTATATTCTGTTTACGTATCCCCCCACGTTTTTGGAAGATAAGTTTCTTTTATAGCATCCGCAAGATTTTAAATTTTTATCAAAAAGTGAGCTTTGCACAATATCCCATTCATTTCCGCATAATAAGCATTTGCATTTCCAAGCAGAATGCACGCCATTTCCATTAACTTTATATAAAACTTTAATATTTTTATGAGAAAAAGTATCAGGATTCGCCATGTCCAAGTCATTTTTCGGATCTATGCCAGTTTCTGTCTTGGAGCATTTGCACGAATATGCTTTCGTCCCTCTTTTTAATATCTTTGCTGGTATTTCTCGGACAGTTCCACATTCTTCACAGATGCATTCGTAATAGTTTCCTGTTTTCCCTTCGATCGGCTTTCGAACAATCCATCGGTCATATTTATTTCCGGCTTTTAATATTAGCTTATTTCCTTTTTTCTCTCGATTGTTCCATTTTTCCCTATTTTCTTTGGACTTATATTTTGGGCAAAATTTCCCGCTTGAAATATCATGCGTGCCAATAATGCATTTATCGCCGCATTTTGTACACTCGCATTCCCATTGTGCGGATTTGTTTTTAATGTCTACTGGCTTTATTGCTTTATAATCTCCAAAAATCCTCCCTGTAAGATTTTTTATCTTGCTACCATTATAATTAATATATTCACTCATAATTTATCCCTCCACGTAAAAAAGGCGCAAAAAACGCCTTTAAAAAATATCTGTTACCCTTACAAGGGTATTTAAAATATCCTCTGCCGGTTTAATAATTTTAAACCAAACCGTATCTTCGGATTCGGTTTGTTCGTCCCAAACAGCAATCGCTCCGCTCTCAATCAATTCCTCGCCTTCGCCGTTTCCATCCCATAACTCCGCAAATCTAACTTCCATACCAACCTTAATTTCTTCTCTGTTCTCTAACGTTCTTAACATATTCTCCACCTTCCAGCCGTTCCGGCTGCCTTTCGCTTTTTAAAATTCCAACCTCCCCTCTTTTGAGGGGAACGCTCCCGGCCTGATGGCTCTTTATAGTCGCCGGGACGACTGCTAAATCTCGTTGACGATGCTGTATGTGTCAACCACGCATCCACGGTCATCAACCTCGATCTCCGCCAGTCTGCACTCCACACCGTCTATCTTGTACTCCCTGTCCTGACAATATGCGATACACTCCTCGTATGTACCGTTAAACATATCATCGTTCCAACTATTTGCCTCATGCTCTACACTCCACATTCTCATAATCTCCACCTTCCAGCCGTTCTGGCTGCCTTTCACTTTTTATTTAGGCTGCTGCCCCTTACTTGTTGATTGGTATGTATATACAATATCACATTATAGTGTGTATGTCAACAGTTATTTAAAAAAAACTAAAAATATTTTATTTTTTCCGCGTCCGTTATGTCTATGCTGACAATATCCGATATTTGGCATTTTAACAGACAGCATATAGTATTTAATGTATCTAATGTAATATTTCCACCCTGTTTTATTTTGGTTAGTGTGCCCTGTGATAGCAGATTGCCCTGTCGTATTTTATAGGTAGTAAACCCACGCGCCGCCAGTTTTTTTATTATATCATTTCCATCATACTTATACATTTTATCGCCTCCTTTGCTTGATTGTACTTTATATTCACAAAAAAATCAACATAAAAATTATTTGAAAAAACTTCAATTTTGTTATTGACATACACACTATAATGTGATATTGTATATACATACCAATTAACAAGCAAGGAGGAAACCAAATGATTAGAACCGCATTAGCAAGAAATTCAGAAACAAAAAATCTTAAAATATTTCGTGCCAATGATTACAGAACGCAATCTGAATTTGCACAGGATTTAAGAGGAAACGGCTACAAAGTTCTGAAAATTTGGAACGGGAGCAAGACCGACAGCGAAGTTGATAATTGGGAACTTTTAAACAGAAAATAGAAACAAACAAACAACAAACCAAACAGGGGGGGAAATAAAATGAAAATTATCAGTAGTCAGATTTATAGAAATTGGGAACGCGTGGAAGAATTGATTGAATATTTTGCCGAAAACAACATCGGTGCGATATGCCTGCCAATTATAAAAACAGGGTGCCAAGATTTAGACGGCGAAGAATTATATGCAATGATAGATGGTCACCATCGATACGAGGCGGCCAAAGAACTAAATATCGTGACAAATTTTGAAATTGTCGAAGATATTGAAGATGTGGATTACAACAAGGAACTGACAGGGGAAGAACTGTTAAATGAACTACGTTTTGACAGTGACTGGTACTATATTGATAATGGATGTCCTGTCTGGTAATAAATAATGGGGAGATAAAATTATGCTGAAAATATTGAAAAAATCGCTCAAATCGCGCCAAAAGAAAGAAAAGAAGTTTGAAAAGAGTTTTACACGATTGGAAGCTACAGCAGAAAAATATATTAAAATAATACAAAAATAATCCGAAACGGTCAGAAATGACCGTCAGCCGCGGGATAGCCGCCCGGCTCTGAAGATGGTAGGCTGAAAATTTGAAAGGTGGTAGAAATTATGACAATCGAAAAAGGAATGATTTTTAAAGGCAATGTAAACAATGTTAGTTTTGAAATTTTATCGGCAAATGAAAAGGTTGTTTCTTACAGAGTTTTACTTGGCAACAACAAAATTTCTGATAAAATCCACGCATTCGGGCGCAAGGCGTTTGAACATTGCGATTTAACAAGAGTAGCCTGACGGTGTACGGCGGTTTGATTCCGCCGCAGGCTTTACCCGGAAGGGAAATAAAAAAGAAAGGTTAAAAGGTGGAGAATATGATGAACGAATTAAAAAAGCGATTGGAAGAACTTGCAAGACTGGAGGAAATCGCAAACAGGGCAGACGATGCCATGATGGCAGACCCGACCAACGAAGAAAAAGAAAAAGCCTTTGACGAGGCGTACAAGGCGGAATTTGACGCATTTATAGCGGTTGCAAGCCTGATTGTCAAAACGACAAGCGGTCAGATTGACGAAAAGACAGCCCGCGCAATGGTGCGGACGAAAAGAAACGAAATCATGGATCTTGTAGCATAGGCAGACCAGCGGCGCAGGGAGTGCGAGCCTTCCGACTGCCATTTATCAATAAAATCTAAGGAGGATTTTAAAATGAAAATTGAAATTCCAAAAATCGCACTGAACGCTTTTGAAATTTTTGGAGACGAAAAATTAGAAGTAGAACTTGATCGGCAGGAAAATGCTGACAAGGCCGCATGGAGCGGAATATACAACTCCATAGCATCTGGAGAGAATAGCATTGCATATTGGGATGGGAAGCCTGTTGTGCGCCCGGGATTCAAAAGCTTTATGCGGTACGTTCTGCACAGGTCGGCAAAACAGGATGGATTTCTACAGCTGTCGGTGATGGAGATTCGTAACGGCGAAATCATCCCCACTTCTGACAGCCAGCACAATAATATAGAGGATTTCATCAGCCGACGGGCGTGGGGGTGCGGCGCAGAGACGGTAACGGTTATGTAAAATTCCTAGCCCCAGGGATATAGGGGAGAAAGAAAAGGATATGAAGTTTGAAGAAATTTTTTCTGTTATGAAGGAGCTTGCAGACGGAGGCAATGAATTTTTCCTCAATGCTGTTCAAGAATTTGAAAATTCTGGCAATCGGCGCAAAGCATCAATGAAAGAATGGCTTGAGGGAGAATTTTCCGATTATGATCCGAAAATGTGGAGCGTGAAAGATTGTCTTTTGTGTATGAGTTTTGCGGAATAGTCGCAGAAAACCCGCCCTCTCCGCCTTGACATGCACCCACAGCGGAATTATAATTTTTGAAATGGAGGGATTTTGAATGAAATATGATTGCAAGAATTGTGAATACAGCCAATTAAACAAAGACCGCGATAAAAACAAAAAGAAGTACTGCAAGAAATGTACCGTTGACAGCAAAGACATTTACGGAAAGCCATCACACTTCAAAGATAAAAAAGATTAAGCCTGCAACCGCAGGCTATTTTCTTGTGCAATTCGCCACAAACTACCAATGATAAATTGTGCAAAATCACTTCTTTCTTTTCGTTGTCCTTGTCTTTTCTCTCATCTTTTTCTTCTTCCAGCGTGTCCGAATTACCGTAACACCATTTACAACCTCCTCATATGTTATTCGTTCCATGCCGCCCATTACGCTTCTTGTCTTGTTTGTAGTCGTTCCATTCCTTCCGCCCATCAAACCGCCTCCATCCGTTTCTTTCTCTGCTGGCTAAATCCGTCCATATAAACAATCGGAACGTCACATTCAACAGGGATTTCCGCGCCAACAACTAAAATCTGTGTAGGTTTCAACCGTTCGCACATCTCTGCAAATCCAAGCTTGTAATATTCCCTTGCTCGTATCGTATGGCATCCATTCGTACTGACCGCAAGTGTGCTTTCCGTTGGCAGACCATCAAAGCAAAAGCTGTAGCTTTCCTTGTCCGACCATGTGACTACTGGCAAGCATTTCACGCCGCAACAAGTCAAGAAGTGATGTATCGCCCTCATTCTAAATATTTGATATATTTGCAGGCTTTTAGGCATGGTATAGTAAAACGAAAAATCACAAGGACAGACATAAGCATAATATGACAGTGTTTCAATCTGCTTCAACGGGTCTTTCCAAACACCCTCAAACTTATTGTCGTCTACGAACATATGACAGACGCATTCCCTCGGATTTTTCTCTTTTCCTGCAAGATTAATCGGAACAGGCCTAAGACCGTCTAGCCTTGCGCTTATCGGTTGCAACTGCGGCACTTGATATTTTCCTACCAATTCCGCACCGGCAATATACCGTTCACGCAAGACATCATTCTGCGTGTGGATAAAATCATACATCCGCAATCCTCCAAATATTGTGCAAAATCACACAAACTACCATTTTTGATTTGTGCAATGTGACACTCTTTCTATATCATATATTTATTATACAATATTTATCACAAAAATTCAAACGCTGTTTACAAAATAAAGTTTCTTATGTTATTATAAAAATGATAAATTAAGGAGCTTAGGAATCATGAATGATTACTGCAACGGAATAGCTTATGCAACTGGATATTTTGCTAATGAAGAAAACAAAAGATATCTAATTGTCAGAAATCTTGATAAATGGTATGTAGAAAATATCGCGAAGGAAACGGGATATAACGCATACGAATCAAAGCATAATTTTAAAAGAGATGGTAAGAATCAGTGGGTTGTCAAGTGCAGGAATATTTCGGAAATTCCTGAGCTTTCAGAAATAAAAAATCTGGTAGATTTTTTCAGGGCTTATATTGAAATTCATGGCGTTCTTGATTTGGCAAATGCAAAAGATAGAAAAGGGAACCCAATCAAAAGATTGAGATTGAGGATTTACGGAAATGAAGATATTTTATCATTTATCAACAAGGAAATACCTGCGAAAGAAAAGAAAATTCAATACATAAAAAATTCTATTGATGAGAAATATATTGGGCAAACATGTGCTTTGTACTATCAATCAAGAGCAGAAATACTGGAAATATTAAAATGGATTGATGGGAGTCCGAAAAATGTTTCCATATGGAACAAATGGGAAAATACACTGCAAGGAATACATTTATGACGCTGTATTTTCGATTTTAAGGCAATTTTGTTCTTTATCAGTGAAAGTATCTCTAATGAGTTTAAAATTCGTCTACGCGCCAAATACGCACGCACAAGGGCATTGAAAAAGAAAGTACCAACTAAGCACTTGCCTTTTCAAACTTTTCATTAAGAACAGGTTTTGTGTTTTGCGGATTTTCTTTCAGTGCATCTTTCACAAACCAGTCTACCCATTCCCTGATTGCTATATGTTCTAATATTATTTCTTCCATGTCCATTATACCTTTCCCCTATTCGTTATTATTTTCTTTCTGTTTCCATATGCAATTCATAAAATTGCCAAAAGCTGTAGCCATTTCAATGAAATTCTGCTTTTGCTCATCGGTTGCATTTTCTAGTTTTTCCGCCTGTTCGTTTACAATTTTGTCAACGTCAATCATTATATAATCCTCCTAGCCATTCCTCTAAGTAAATCATCAAGCAGATAAATCACTTCTTTCCCGTGGTCTGCCATAAAGTTGCACAGCCATTCTTCGGTTTCTATCGGGATTGATATATTCCACGCAAAGCAGACGCAATGCGTCAGCTCATGGCACAACACGCGCTCCAAAAACGTCCCATGAATGGCTCGTGACAAGTACACGCACTTGTCATTCCAATCCGTAACCCCGAATGTGATTGACCCGTCCGAACGTCTTAAATTTTGGCTATTTGGAGGTACAAAGACAATATCCCACTGAACACCATTAATTTCAAACATATCCTCACCAACTTTCTTACAAAATAAAAAACTACCAACCGTTTAGCTGATAGTTTCTAAGATTTATTTTCTGCTCTTGCTTTCAAGATATTCTTTTGACGGCATAAGCCTCCTTAATGATTGAACATCTTCTTTTATCTCGCTTATCTTTTTAATAGTGATTTTATTTTCATAAACATACAGTCGCAACAAACAATCCTTTTCATCTTCTGTCAAGTGTTTTATCATATCCTCCGCATTTTCAGCAGAAACAGCATTTAATACATCTTTCAATTCTTTCATTTTGTCAATCATTTCCATGGATATTAGTTTTCCCAATTTGCAATCCTCCCTAACCTTAAACTCCAACAGTTCCGCCAAATAATCCGGCGGCTCACGCTTGCCCTGCTCCCACTTCCTTAATGTCGGTAACGGAATGTGGTATTTCTCGCAAAACTGCGGTTGTGATAGGTTTGTTAATGCTCTGATTTCTTGTATTGTCATGCTGCCTTACCCACCATTTCATTGTATTTCGCAAGTATTTCAGCGGTTAATCTTGTATGTCTTTTGCAGTGTCTAAACTGAAATCTATGTGCTATTTCGTGCGCAATAACATTTTCTAACGTATCAAAAGAAAGGTTATATTTTCCGTTAAATACCCATTCGTATTGCTCATGGATAAAATAGTTGTCAATCGTGATAAAGCAATCTGCATTTTCGTCTTTCGGGTTGTCTGTGTAAAATTGCCCTAATGCTTCTCTGCTTTTCCCGCTCAGTTCTTCGTGATTTCTGTTTACAATCTCAATTCCTTTTGCTTCGTCAAGCGTTTGAAATTTGTTGGCAATTCCATAAAACCAGATCAATTCTTCCGCTGTCAAATCAACCATGTTTCCGCATATGTCCTCGTATCTGTTATTAAATTTCATTGCAAATCCCTCCTTGTTTATAAACCCATTGTATCACTAACCCATTGGGTTGTCAAGGAAAAATTTCAATAAATCTCACAAACTATCAGCCCATATTCGGTTGTCAAAGAACATTTAGAAAAAGGGGCATTTCTGCCCCTAATCCGTTTACTGAATCTTCTGCACTAATGTCTGCAATTTAGATTTCAGCATGGTTTTTTCCTCGTTAGAAGCGTCAGAAATCATTTCTGTAATGTCACTACCGAGTTCTCCCATGTACTTCTCTAACTCTTTCATCTTTTCCTGCTTTTCCTGCGGCGTATTGCCTTTATTCATCTCTTTCGTTTCCATATAGGAACGTCTGCTCTGACCGCTTCTGCCTTCTCTTCCGTCACGCCTGCCACCCTGACTTCTTCCTCTACTTTCTCCGTCACGGTAGCCGTCTTCGTATCCTCTGCGTTGCCCGTCGTCAAAGCCGTCGGAATATCCTCTTGTACTGCCGCCAGAGTTGCCGCTCGTATTACCGCTACTCATGGAACTGCCGGACCGACCGCCACCATTGCCGCCACTAGTAGGAGTATAGTACATTTTCCCCATATTTCTATCCATGTCCCTATACCATTCTGGGTCATGCTCCTTATACATTTCAGGGTCCATATGGTAATAAGGCGGTTCTTCGTATCCTCTCCTGCTTCTCGGCATATAAGAGCCGCTACCTTTTGGTGCAAACCTTCCTGAACTCTTATAGCGGTAATTATCATAGAACCGTCTTTCCCCCTCGTCCTCTCCGTATTCCTCACGCATACGCTTGTATTCTTCCTTGTTTTCCTCTTTCAGCAATTTTCGGATATATTTTTCTTCTGCCTCGTCTTCCTCGTTTGATTTCCGCATTTCCTTTGCGATAAGGGCATGATATTCAGCCTCAGCAAGTTCGCCAACCATTTCAACAATCTTTTTTGCGTCCTCAAGGTTGACATTTCCCGAACCTGCACCTTCTTCGACCATGCACTTGCCATATTCAGCCATTTTCTCAAGCATACAATGAATGTGTTTTGTATCCACTATAATCACCTCCCCTACGCTTCTCTTGTCACAATGAGGTTAGCGTTCTGAACATTGATTGCCTGCCCAGAAGTATTCTCAACTGCAACAGACGCACAGCACCCTCTCGACACACAAATATCTGCCTGTGCTGACACGTTGAAATAATTGTCAACTGCCGCAGGTGTCACTCTCATTCTTGTGATCTGTAAAGGTTCGCCCTCAATGGCGATTGCAAGGGAAATTTCCCCAACCGTTCCGCCTGTAGGAACTGCAATGTTCCCGCTGAATCCTACACGGAACCTTGCGTTGCACTGGTTTGTCAGACCTCTAAGCATTACCACGCCTGCACCATCCCTGTGTTTGACGCAAGGCTTACAACTTCTAACTGCTGTTTCTGTAAAAAGGACATTCTGCCCTGCTTCTACTAATTGAATAGCATTTGCTGTGATTTCCATATATTTATTCCTCCATTCATAAAAACAAGGGCAAACCTCGTTTGAAGTCTGCCCTCTTGCTTATAAGTAAAACTGCCTTACTTAGCAGACATATCATCAATTCGTGATAAGTTACTCAATATTTCTTCCTGATTCCTGATAATCTCGTCAAGAATGGCAAGAGTATCGGTTTCTTCCGCAGCCATTAGCAGCAGCCGCTGTTGCAGCCACACCCGTTATTGCCATATCCAGCGTAGTTTACTCCGCCACAGCAGTTTGTCGGGAAAGTGACAGGCTGCGGAGGCTGAACGATATAAGCCGCGGTCGGACATTCTGCCCCGGTCTTTCTAAGGATTTCTGCTTTGTTGGAATCCATAGCCGCCATAAGGACGTTGTTCTGATTTGCCTGACTTGCCGCAAGCCTAAGAGCCTGATTCTCGCTTTGGAGCGTAGAAATCTTATCCTGGCACAGGTAGTCAAGGATTGCTCTTGTACCAGCGTTGTTGCTCTCAATAATATCTCTTGTGTTATTGTTCATCTGATTGGTAATAGCACAGGTATTTGTAGCCATATTGTAGTTTACACCGTCAATGGCTCTCTGCGTTTCGCAGCAACAGCTTGCTAACTGGCTCTGCAAAGCGTTCTGACCCTGCATATTCGCTACAGAAGCGTTGTTAATAGCCTGCTGTAAGCCGAAGTTGCCCTGCATAATGTTCGTGTTCACGCCGTTAAAGCCCTGACACAAACTGTTCTGGATGCCGCTCTGTGCGTTCAGAATGGACGTATTGACAGCATAAAAACCGTCACATAAGCCGTTGTTGATGCCGTCTAACTTGCCGATAATGGACTGGGTGTCGAATCCACGCTGGATATCAGCCTGAATTGCGTTGGAATTGCCGTTACCGCAGCCACAGCCGTTGCCGCCAAATCCGCCAAATCCACCATTCATAAACATAAACGGCAAGAACATACCCATACCGCCCATGCCGCCCATTCCCCAGCCATCACCGAAGATAAGGGCTAAGATTGCAAGCGCAATCCAATCATTCCCCCAGCCGCCCATGCCGCCGCCATTTCCATAAGCCGGAGTCACTGGCATGGTAAAAGGTGTAGAATTTCCACTGTTGAACATAATTGTCCTCCTTATAATGATTTATTTCATAAAGAGGAACCAGTTTTTAATGTGCGCACAACCCCAATATGTTCAAAGTTATGGTCCGGTCAAAAAACCGCATAAAATCAAGTTTTTTCATAGTTTGACTGTTAAAAACGACCGTTTTTCGGTCCGATTAATTAAACCCCAAAAACTGCTTCGCTTGTTTCTCAAAGTCTGAATAATTCTGTCCTTTTTCTCCAAATATGTTTTCCGCAAGACCTGTCAAGCCTTCTGTATCGTTTGCTTTCCGCATTTTCATCACATTCTGCACGATTGGGTTATTCATCATCTGCGGATTGTTTGCTACTTGGTCTAAAATCTGTGATGGGTTCATTCCTTTTAATCTCTGTTGATACTGCTGTTGAAACTGCGGATTTCCCATCATCTGCTGTATCTGCATCTGTCTATTCATCAGCGCTTACCTCCGCTTTCTTCCCTCTCTGGGATGTTTTAACTGCCGGAACTGCCATAGATTTTTCAATCATATCCCGGACGCCTTTTATATCCTCTCTAAGTGCCCTCATGTCCTCATTTAAGGCATTAAAATCCATCTGCGGTATATTTGTAGTCTCCGACTGGTTCTGGTCTAAAACAGGCTTGTAAACGACCGTCTGAATGGTTCCGTCCTGCTTCCACTGTTTGCAGTAGATTTCCGTCATGTCACCTTTTGGAAATATTGCAATGCTGCCGTCCATTGGAACATCGTTCGGGGAAACCATAGAAACATCATTTACGACTTTTCCAACTAGCCCTTGTGCCTGTTGCGGAATCTGCGGCATTTGCTGCTGTTGCAATCCCTGCTGGTATTGTTGCAACTGTGCTAACCTGTCCATATATGGATTTTGCATGGGCATAGGCTGGTTGAAATTGTTTTGATATGGATTAATCTGCGGAAGCGAATAGTTCTGATAAGGCTGTACCATCAAGATATCTCCTTTCATATTCTGTAAATTTATGTTTAATGCCGTCCACCCTGTTGATTTCAAGTAAAATGCCTGCTTCATCTTGCGAAATATAGGATTGTGGCATCGATATTGTTATAGGGCTAAAATTCATTAACATTCTGCATTTCTCCGTCTGTTGGCTCAAATAGAATATCCTCTATCGTTGCATAGGGATTTTCTTGCTGTATGTCAATCAAAATTTTCTCGAATATTCCTTTTGCTGTAGACAGATGCCCAACGGGAATATTTGCCGTTTCGGGCTCTGAATAAAATCGTCTTTCAAAATTTGTCATGGGATTACCTCCTCATGCCTTAATTCTTGCACAAAAATAAGGAAGATACCATTTCTGATATCTCCCTAAATAGTGTCAAAAAACTGTCACTGTATCGCGGTAGGTGTTATCCTATCGCCTGTTCTTCTATTACTTCTACATGATATTTCCCAACTACTGTTGTTTCGGTGTATCGAGCCTTTCTGTCTACGATTAGGAATCCGTTGTAATCAACACCAACAACGTTATATATGCCGTCCTCAAATTTCACGTGCTTTCCAATCCATTCACCTTTTAAGCTTTCAATCCATTCTCTATATGTTCTCATATCCTTCTCACTTTCTCCCTGCATTACCAGACAGGGACAGTCGATTACTTACATCTCTACAAAATTATAACTTTTACTAATGTTTTTGTGCTGTTTTCTCCTTATTTGAAAGCACGTATTTCTGGGTATCTTTCTCTTTACAACCACAAAGCGGAATTGCCCAGTTTAAAAGCTCTTCCAGACCGACCGTCAAAGGAATACAAAATTCATGCAAATCGCCGTTCCAGTATTCAGGCGTATCATACCCAGTTCCCTTTAGGCGAGTACGCTTGTTTCCTACAAGCGTATATCTGCGCCCGTTTCCTATATCTGTATATATAAAGAGTTCCGCAGGCTTCACAATCATCCAGATTCCTGGACAGCCTCGTCTCTTTTTAACAATCGCACGCTCTGGATAATAGAACAATTTCGACCCAATAGTCGAATATTCTTTGACCCATTGGTCAACCCTGGTTTTTTTGCCTATTTTTTTATATACGTGTTCGGGAATGGTTGGATATATCCAATCACTCCAACTTGAATAACTATCTTTAATATATCCAATAAACATTCCCTTGTTTGTTAAATATGTCAACTCCTTGCATCTTGAAACTGAAAATTTTGTTGGACGATATATCACAGGTAATTCACCTGCAATGTAGCTTTGTATAGTTGCATTTCGAACTATATTCCCAATCTTTCCGCTAAGTACCTTTATCATTTTTCTGTATCCTCCGTTCCTTTGATAAATCTAATTATATACTTATATAAGTATATCCGCAAGACGGAATATTTCACAAAAATTACCATACTTATATAACTATGTTTTGTGCAAAATTTATACTTGTATAAGTATATCCATTATGTTACCATTAAAAAGAAAGGCGGTGCAATATGGAGAATAAAGGAAGTCCAGCAACAAAGTCAAAGAACAAATGGAACCGGAAGAACTACGACCAATTTCTTTTAACAATGACAAAAGGAGATAAGGAAAGATATAGGGCTTTGGCTGACGCAGAAGATATTAGCCTAAATGCATATATTATAAGGGCAATCGAAGAATATATTTTCCACGACAAGGGGCGGAAGTGATGACGCCCCTTTTTAATACAATATTATAAGAAGATAAAAATCCCTCGGTCAAAAAAGGATTTTTGCACTATATTTAAAAGGTTTTTGCAAAACACATGTTTTCATTATTAAATTTTTACTTGCAACGCTCCTTGTATCATAAGTAAATTTGAAGTAAATTTGAAGTAGTAACTTATTTTCGAAAACCGCAATTCGCATAAAATAAGGAACTTTTGGCATTTTATAGCACTCGTCAATAGGGAGTGCTAATAATTTTTCTAAACATTTTCTAAACTCCAGCTTTTATATTGTTTTCATCTGTTTTATGATATCCCCAGGCGCCATGAAATATACTAAACACCTTTTTGATGCTTGCCACTGTACTGCCGTCGCGCTCTTCATTTCTTGTAAAGCCAACCTCTGTGCGATCTGCCTCAAATTGTGGTTTCTTTGTCACCTTTATGGCTACTGTGTCCTCTGTGACAATTAATTCTGCCGAGACAGTCTGGTCTTCCTGGTCTGCCTTTGGATTGACAATCCGCCATTCGGTAGCTGCTTCGTTTGACTCATCTATAAAGGTAAATATTATGCGTCTATCTTCCGCTTCGGTCTCCGGATCAGATATTTGCAGGCTTCCATCACGGCTTCTCCCGGAATGAAGTTTTCTTTTCCTTCTGCCGGCAGTTCAATCCGGATTTCGTCAAATTTTTCTCCTTCCGGGCGGCGGCTTAATATTTCCCTTATGGTATCCACATCCAGATTTTCTACGCCTGCGCCGCCGCAGTTGCTTTTTGGTCTGTCTCATAGCGCCCCACTCCTTTCGCGATGCACATATGCATTATGGTGCTTTTGGTTAACAAATGCTCATTTCATTATACTCTCTGTACTTGTGCATTTGGTACGCAGTTTGCGGAATAATTGCATTTATTTCATTATTTTGCACAAAAAAAGCCGTTAACTCTTCCATTAACGACTTTCCCCATTCAAAATAAATCACTATGCGTTCCTGTTCTGGTCAGATACAATATGATGCTTTCATCATCAATCTCATATACAAGCAGCCAATCGGGCGTAACATGACATTCCCTTAAACCAGCATAATCACCGGAAAGGACATGATCCCTATTTCTCGCAGGCAGCTCCTCACCATTTGCCAGCTTTTTAATAACATCTGTCAAAAGAGAAATGTCATATCCTCTTTTCTGCACCTTCTTCAAATCTTTCTGAAACTTTGAAGTGGGCTTTACTGTATATTTCATTTCAGCAATTCCTCCATCATTTCATCAATGTCCGTATATGACTTTCCGAATTCCGGATGCTGCTTCATCTGCTTTACTTCCTCCATTGCCTCCAAAGTTTCTGCATTTACTGATTCCCTTGAAAGCATAAAAGGAATACGTTGTTCCCGCACTGCTTGTTTTACAAAGACCGTGAATGCAGATGTCATATTGAGTCCTAAATCAGCAAATAACTCTTCTGCCTGCGCCTTCAACTCTTCATCTATCCTCATTGTTATATTCGTAGTTGCCATATGCCCCACCCTTTCACCATCACAACGTATCCATAACTTCTATTCGAAGTATAGTGCATACTCCATACATTGTCAATACATCATTTGTGCTCTATCCCGAAACATTCATCACAAAAGGCGGTTCCGGCATGATTTCATCCAATAGCTTCTTCTGGACATAATTGATTTGCTGTTTTGCAGCGGACTGATGTCGCTGATATCATTGCAGCACAGTGACACGATTTCCAAATCCAGATCTTCCAAGGGGGAAATATAAGCACGCGCTGCCCGCTGATAAATTGATATGCATAGGTTCTACTAAGGCAGGCTTCCTTAATCAGCCTGGAACTGTCAAATGATTTTTCCTGCATCAGCTCCGTCAGATATTCGCCAAAAGAAATCTGCATGTCTGTCGTAAATGCAATGTCCCTGAAATTTTCAGGAGATGCCTCAAGCATGCCCATAAGTTTGTCTGTCGTCATAACCAGCCCTGTCCTGCCTTTCCCATCCAATGCGCCCAATCATTTGTTTCTCAATATCATAATACCATACGAAAGCCTATATTACTATCGCTATCACAAAAATATTATTGGATGCCTGCAGCAGCTGTTGCTGTTCAGCCGTCAGCAAAAGTAGCGAAAACGTGCGCCAAATTCAGCCTTCGGCTTCGTTACTGTTCACTCCGTTCCAGTAACAGGTAAAAATCCATGCAAAATTTGCATCGCAAATGGATTTTTACTTGCAAGCGAAACGTTTTCTCGCGTGGCTTGAAAAGCCATAATTAGCAGTAAATGCTAAGTCCTGTGTGAACAGTAACCCGGCTTCCTGTTACAGGCATCAAGCCACGCAAAATTTACTTGACAAATGTGTCTAACGGCATTAGACTATAATTGTCTAATATTATTAGACAAAATAATATAGTAGACAAACTGCTTTACAAAATATACAATACGATTCTTGCACACAATATTTTCTACAAAAAACAGCAAAAAGGCGGAATGAAAAATGGATGAAAACAAACTAGGCGTCATGGAAGGGCGCTTCGCGGAACTTATCTGGGCATCGGCGCCCATCAGCACAGGAAATCTGGTAAAGGCATGCCAGGATGCCTTTGGCTGGAAGCGCACGACAACCTACACGATGTTAAAGCGTCTCTGCCAGCGCGGCATTTTCCAAAATGACAATGGCACAGTCGTTGTGCTGATGCCAAAGGAGGACTTTCACAGGCGGCAGAGCGAGCAGTTTGTCGCGGACACGTTCGGCGGCTCCCTGCCCGCCTTCATCGCTGCCTTTACCAGGGGAAAGACCTTAAGCGACAAGGAGGCTGATGAAATCCAGCGTCTCATCGACAACAGCCGCCAGAAGAACAAGGAGGGATGACAATGCTTCTCGAAGAACTCTTTGCCGAAGTGCTGTGCCTGAGCTTCTATGGGACAATCGGGTGCGGCGTGGTACTTATCTGCATACTCATCAATTATGCCCGGGCGCCGCGATGGATTTCCATGGCACTCTGGGGGCTGGTGGCACTGCGTCTGGTCGTGCCGTTTTCCATTTCCTCCACAGTGAGCCTGTTTCAGCTAGGCAATGTCGCCAAGCTCTCAAACCGGATTGAAACAACACTGGAATGGGAAAATTCAGACAGCAGCTGTCAGACCGCACTGGAAGGCACCATGGAATACGAGCAGGCTGTCGCCTTAGGAAGCACCGTTTCTGTCGGCGCTGACGGAAACAGACGAGCATATTATTATGCGCGCGAAAACGGCAGAATCGAACCAGCACAAGCCCCCTACGCCCCATTTCTGTCTGTCGGCGCACGCGTGTGGATTTTCGGGATGGCTGTACTCTGGCTCTGGGCTGCGCTCTCCTATGTCCGCCTCAAATACCGCCTGCGGTTTTCCATGCGGCTTTGCAAGGGTGTGTACGAGACAGACGCCGTCGCATCCCCCTGCGTGGTGGGCATCCTGACGCCGCGTATTTACCTGACTCCCGCGCTGACCACACAGCAAAAGGAACACATCCTGCTGCATGAGCAGATGCATATCCGCTACCTGGATCCTGTCTGGAAGCTGGTTTCCTTTGCAGTTGTCAGCATACACTGGTTCAATCCTTTCCTGTGGTTTATGTACAAAGTCTTTCAGGGCGAACTGGAAAAGACGTGCGACGAACGCGTGCTTGCGCGGCTCGGAGAGGACAAAAAAGCGGATTATAGCGAATCCCTGCTGGCGCTGGCAGCATCCAAAGACTGGCGTCAGAAACGGCATTTCCTGACCCCGGTGTCCTTTGGCGAAAATAGCATCAAGAGCAGAATCCGACGGATTCTCGCCTACAGAAAACCGCTTGCCGCCGTATCGGTACTGGTGGCACTGATCTCCGTCGCAGGCTGCGGCGTATTTCTCACCACCCCCGCACGTCCGGCAGAAAATACACCGCCGGACAATACCGCAGACAGCCAGTATGCCGCACAGCCGTCAGCCGACGGCACAGTCACATCAGATGTATCACAACAAAACAGCCCTGACGCGCCATCAGAGCCAGCCGGTATTCCAGAGGAGACCGAAGCCAATACAGACGCAGAGCCAGGACCCGATTTAACAGCGGTTTACGAGGAAATTTCTGACAATGGTGTCACTTATCAGGCGAGATGGGACGGCATTTACCGTATTACTCAAAAAGGCGAGGAGGAACAGCTCTATCCCATTTTTCCCGGCACAAAACCACAGATGCAGATTTTTGAGAATAAATTGTATTTCCGGACGGATAAATCCTACGTGGACGGTGCACTCGACTGGACAGACAACGCAGTCCGGTGGATTAACCTATCCTCCTACCTCGATACAGGCGACCTCCCGATGGTGCGGGAAAATGCACTTATTTCAGATTTTCATGTCCATGAGGGATTGATAACGATTTATTACAGCTATCCGGATGCCATTGACACCACGATGCTGTATGCGGACAAAGACATGGCTTTCAACCAGAAAAACATCACGCAGTTGTCGGAATCCGAACAGCAGCAGTTCGGGCTTGGCGCTGCGCAGTCCATCCGGCAAAATACTGGCACGCTGTTCAATGTCTCCAACAGGGTACGCGGGCAGAATCTCACCTATATGGATTTGGACAATGACGGCACTGCGGAAAAAATAACGCTCTCCCCTTCCGAGTCTCCCGATGCTGTGCAATACTACCACGATGATGACCCACTGGCGTACTATCATCTGCAAATCGGCAGCGCAGCGCTGGAAGGATATGGATACAATGTGTCAAATATCCTATGGGCGCTCAGCCTTGACGGAAAAAATATCCTGCTGGCGCTCTACGAGGATGGTCCAAGCGCCGACCCATACACACATTTTTTCCGGTATCAAAATGGGAAAATCACTGAAATCGGAGGCTTTGAGGACGACATCCGCCTGTGCGACATTTCCCCAGACGGCATTATCACGACCGCAATTCGGAAAGAAATCGTACAGACCGACTGGATTACCGTGCGCTGGCAGATTGGTCAGAGCGGAATGCTCGAAGAAATCCCGCAGGACGTGTATGATTTCAGGCAGGGGAACTGGGTGCAGTTGTTTGATGAACTCCCCCTGCATCCTGCCATCGGAGCAAACGATACTTTTACCGTAAATCCACAGAACGTCAGGTTCCTGCAGACCTCCGCCGACTGGAACTGGATATTCCTGGAAACAGAGGACGGTCAGCAGGGCTGGGTGCACCTGGATAATTTTGAGGTCGTCGAACTGAGAAAAAACGGGCTGGACGTGTTTAACGGGCTTTATATGGCTGGATAGTGTAAGGAACTATTCAAAAATAACTTGTACATCTTGACTTGTCTATTTCTCCGATTGCACATATCAAAAAGCCTCGCCGTAGCCCGCTACGCCTGCGTTTTTTGATATGCACCCTCGAAGAAATATCCTGCGCAAGCTGCACATGTTATTTCTGAACAGTTCCTAAGGGCTGCCACAAAAGGCAGCCCTTTTCAATGAAATAATATCTGTTCCACAAGCTCTTTATGCGGATGATTTTCGTCTGCCTGATACACCATGACACCGTGTATATCGGCGCTTCTGTCCATAAATGCCGGAAACAGGAATCCGCACTCTGGCGCCCCTGCCTCATAGTCGTCAAGCAGCGGACCAAACGTGCATATGATAAACTTGTAAACCTCCTCGGATTCCCACAGGCTTTCCTTGTCCTTTGCCTTAATCGGAATATCATAGCTTCCATATAAAATCCGCACTGCATATGGTTTTGCCGAATCGTACTTTTCCCCGATAAAATCGTAAAACAAATCAAGCAGTGCATCATTTTTTAGCTCACAGTCCCTGAGTCCCATCAGCATCTGCCACGTGTGTCCTGCCTTTTCGTCCTCCTTGGTAAAAGGATGGTATTTAAGGTTCCTGTTTGTCTCTGAGAACGGTACTGTCTTGGCAAGCTTTAGGTTGGCGTCAATGTCCTTCTGCGGCAGCTTCAGAAAATGGCGGTTGAATGTGCCGTCAACAAATCCCTCCTCATCAAAATACGCCCCCGCAATCCGCGAGAAACAGTTGCGCTTCGGCGTCATGCGTCTCGTCAGCTCCAGCATGTCGTCTCTGTTGATTTCGTTCATTTACCGCCTCTCTCCTTTCATTAATAGCCTATGTTACGTCCCGCTTTACCTGCCGGACTGCTTTTGCAAATTCCATGCGTATCTCATCATTGGGAATGTGAACTTTCTGCGTCGTCTCATCATACGTCAGATACCCTGGATGAATCAGAACCGAATTTAGAATCTCCTAATGTATAATCAAAATCAAAAATTATTGCTTTTAGCATGTAATACTCCTTCCTATTTCATAGTAGTATTTGCGTCTGTTTTATCTATCCCAATTTCCGTTTTTGTGCCTATAATCTGCCGTTTTACAGTCATTATTTTTCCAAAAAAGCACATACCTTTTACTATTACTGCAGACAAATTAAAATCTTTCATTTTAGCCCAGACGCTTATCAGACACCTCTTACCAGAAAAGAAATACCTGTTGCCCGGCATCCTTTCAAGAGGTTTACAAATAATACTTCTAAATTTAGGTTTTAGACGTATTTCCCAAGATCTTTTCCAAGTTTTGTGAATATAAACTTATAAGGATAAAGCTCGCCTTGCCGGAGGATACCCTTGAGTTCCTTTTCAGCACTCGTGTTGATTTTCACAAGTTCATCAACCGCCAATGAGTCAGTAAACTGTATCTGTTTTTCCACAATATCCTTTTTACAGTTCAATAACATATCAAGGAAACTATCATACGCTTTCATTCCGCAAACAATTTGAATTTTTTCAAACTTGGTCTTACTTATGAAATAATTACTATAAGTATTTAACATTACACAATCGTCTAGAAGATTTTGTGTATCTTCTTTTGTTGGAACAATACCGCTTATCACAGTAAACACATAGTCTTGAATAGACTGCAAACTATATCTGTAGTTATTATATCGAACTGCACTCTCAACAAAGATGTTTTCCGTGTCAAATAGCTCAAATAAAAATTTCCCATACCTTTCAAGAAGTTGATCGGAGTCATTGGAGATTTTGACTTTAATTTTTACATATCCCACAAAAGTCTGTCCTCTACCAGGCTTGCAGCTTTTCCAACACCTAAGTCCCTGCGCCGCGTCTAAAAAGTTTATGATTTCATCCTCGTTCCCACCTTCATCCAAAGTCGTCCTTTCAACAATTTCATAATGATTCTGTCGCCTTTGAATCTCAAATACTTTCTCATTCGCTTTAAAACAAGGAAATCTGTCTGCCTTTTCATCATTGCTCAGAATATGACAGCAAATCAAGTTATAATCTGCCGTTTTCCCGCCTCTCGATAATGGAAAGATGTGGTCAACATTCCAACCATAATTGCTATTCCTGTCATTATATGCCGCTTTTGCAATCTCACGCCCTGCAAAGTCAAGCGCTTTTTGCCTTTTGCCAAACTGTTTTGTCCACAGCCGGAGGGCAGTTTCTTTGTTTAAATTCATAAATTTTTCATCCGTCATACTATACTTCCTTTCTCAATGAAATAAGAAGCATAATTTGTATTGAACCTCCTTATAGAATCAGGCAAATACTCTGATTGACACATAGGGCAACCTACTGCTGAAACCTCAAAGGGTAATCCTTATAACAGCTTAACTAAGGATTTGCCAATCATCTTTTTACATATGCAAAAAGAACTAAGATTTGTATATTTTAAGCATAGCATATCTGACAGAGCATGGCAATAAAATACAACATTGAATATTTTTCTTAATATTTTAAAAATACCTTCCGATTTTGTCTGTATCATAACCGCCTCACTCTGATAGTTGCCGCATTAAATTTCCATGCATCCGCCGACGGTTCCATTGGGTGGTTTCTTTGCCATCCAGCAATAGGATACAATCTACATATGTCATACAAATCGAGGTGTCGCCCCATAAAAAAATTGTTGACAATGTTTATTAATGGGCGTATTATCAATAACAATTATTAGAAAATTACGAAAGGAATCAGCACGATGCAGAATAATTATAGATTTCCACAGCCAAATAATTATGTCGTCAATCCCGTCTATCACTGGCAGTTGGGATTTATTGCTGATGGAAAATATTGCATTGTGAGAATTTGATTTCCAGTATGTTGAAACCAGATTGATATTGGGAAAGTTTTTCATAAGAAATATATTGCAGGTAATTTTGCACCATCAGATGATAGAAATATTGTTTGATGGTGCTTTTATTATATTCACGAGGAGGAAGAGGATATGGAATTAATGTCAGCTAAGAATCATGATGCACAACAGGTATATGCACTTGTACAGGAGACTATCAAAGCGGTCTATCCAAAGTACTACCTGAAAGAGATTGTGGATATGTTTTGTGAATTTCATAGTCTCAATAATATTTTAAAGGACATTGAAACAGGAAATACATACATTTTAATAGAGAATGAGGAAATAATCGGCACCGGAACAAAGAATGAAAACCATATTACCAGAGTTTATGTTTTGCCGGGGTATCAGAAAAAAGGTTACGGAACTTTTATCATGAAGCAGCTGGAAGAAATGATAAGGGAAAAATATGATTGCGTTGATATCGATGCTTCGCTGCCAGCTTGCAGATTATATTCTAAATTAGGTTACCAGACCGTAGACCATGGAATCTGGGAATGCAAAAATGGTGTAATACAGGTTTATGAAATTATGAAAAAGCAGTTGATAAAGAAACCATTAGCGCAGCTAATCATAAGACCATATAAGCCAAAAGATGCGGAAACGATAATAAGCTGGATTAAAGATGAAAGGGCTCTGCGTAAATGGAGTTCCGACAGATATGGTGCGTATCCTATAACGGCAAAGGATATTAATTATAAATATCTGAAATGCAATGGCGATTGTGAGGAACCGGATAATTTTTATCCCATAACAGCTGTTGATGCAAATGGTCCGGTTGGTCATTTGATTATGCGCTATACAGATAAGGCAAAGACAATAATCCGTTTGGGATTTATTATCGTTGATGACAGCAAGCGTGGTATGGGCTACGGAAAACGAATGATACAGATGGCGATGCGATATGCCTTTGATATGCTGAAAGCAGAAAAAATTACTTTGGGCGTTTTTGACAACAATCCTTCGGCATACTACTGCTACAAAGCAGCTGGATTTAATGAAATTCCCATGAAAGAAGATATAATCCTTGAAATATTGGGAGAAAAATGGAAATGCATAGAATTGGAGGCAAACAGGGAATAAATTACCCGGAAAACTATTGCACAATTTATGATGAAGAAGAAAGATTAGCCAGCAAAAAATGAATTAACCAATCCCTGTGAGGGAATAACTTATGAAGAATATGAGACTACGGTATTGCCAGAACTTATAATGCATGAAAATCCGCTTGGTATGCCTGAATGGTTTTTACCGGAAACATATTATTATTTGTGGGGAGGGTAAGCGCTCGTGGGGGAATATAGAATTAGGCATTATTTGACAGAGGCACTTAAAGCCGGTGCCGGACATATCAGGCATAGCATAAAAAAGAGCTTCGTGCCAGAGGATAACTGCCCCTTGAAACTGCTTAGAAGCCATCCTTAAATCCTCGGAAGCCTGTCAAAGTAAGCTTTCCAGCCTTTACAGTATTTCGAGGATGTGATATGTTGTGAACTGTAGATGTAAACATTTCCGTAAAACGCAGTATTTTAGCGGAAATGCGCATCTGCTAAAATACAACATATGCGGCTGGCTCATTTGTGGTGAATGGAAACTT
>ERZ778504.477-NODE-477-length-41623-cov-6.026415_pt1 | contig 41623 bp, 34 predicted proteins | sample MGYA00510046_ERZ778504 | MGnify/ENA primary metagenome ERZ778504 (study PRJEB29527, sample SAMN07138964) | mouse gut metagenome | material: feces | host: mouse | place: China:Nanjing | collected 2016-01-25 ...
TTATAAAATTATTGGAAAATTAACAACTATTATTTTGATTTTTTTGGATTTTTTGTTAATTTTCTACATTTTTGTTTTAAAGTATGTTATGATAGACAATATAGAAAATAAATCTGCTGAAAACAGCACATCAATGACAAAAAGGGGAAAAGAAATGGATGGACAACAGGTCAATAGTGGAAATAATACAGGAGAGGAAGCATTGCGCGGGATGGAACAGATGATGAAGAAGCTCCGCAGGGAGCTTGTGTTTACGAGAATCATGTGTATGATTACTTCCGTGCTGACAGTACTGCTGCTTGCCGGCGGGGCATATCTTTTTGGACAGGTGCGCACCATTGCGCAGCAGGCACAGCCTGTCCTGGAACAGATGGCGGCAGTGGATGTGGAGAACGTGAACGAAACCCTGCGCCAGGTCAGAAATTCGCTGGAAAATGTAGATTTGGAGGAGGTTGCGGACACGCTCAGGCAGGCGGTCGACACGCTCAACGGGGTTGACATCGAGGCGCTGAACAGTGCAATCGAAGGGCTTGACACGGAGGAGCTTTCAAGGACGCTGGCAAACCTCAATGACGCGGTGGAATCCCTGCACAAGATGGAGGCATCGCTGAATAACCTGTTTAGGAGGTAAGGAATAAAGTTTGATGGAATGGAGTGTGATACGATGCTGCACGATTTTCAGGTGGAATACAAGGCAAAGCTGACAACTCCTGACGAGGCAGTGAAGGTAGTAAAAAGCGGTGACTGGGTAGACTATACAAGCTGTCTTGGCAAGCCGGTGCTTCTGGACAGGGCACTGGCGAAGCGCAGGGATATGCTGCATGATGTGAAAATACGCGGCAATCTGATATCCGGACCGATTGCGGTGGCTGAGTGCGATGAGAGCCAGGAGCATTTTATATACCACAGCTGGCACTGCTCGTCCTATGAACGGAAGCTGTGTGACAGGGGACTCTGCTATTACATTCCTATGGTATTTCACAACAATGCCGCCTACTATGAGTTTTTTCTCACGGTAAACGTTGTGATGGTGAGTGTCTCGCCGATGGATAATCATGGATATTTCAATTTTTCCGTCAATACGGGTGTCGCGGCGCCAATCACGCGCATGGCAGACATTGTCATTGTCGAGGTCAACGAAAACCTTCCAAAAGTGCATGGTGGATATGATGAATGCATTCATATTTCGGATGTGGATTATATTGTGGAGGGGAAGCATGAACCGTTTGTGGGAACGAAGCCGGTCATACCCTCCGAGACGGACAGGAAGATTGCACAGAAGATTCTTCCTTATATTGTGGACGGGGCGACACTGCAGCTGGGAATCGGCAGTATGCCAAACGCGCTCGGGGAGCTGATAGCGGAGTCAGACCTCCGTGATCTGGGTATGCACACGGAGCTTTGTTCGGATGCGTATTTAAGTATGTACAGGGCAGGCAAGCTGACAAACCGCAAAAAAAATATAGACAGGGGAAAGGGTGTGTTTGGCTGTGCAGTCGGTTCGCCGGAGCTCTATGAGTGGGTTGACGACAACCATGGCATAGCGGCTTATCCGCTCGAATATGTCAACAGACCAGAGGTGATTGCCCAGATTGACAACATGGTTTCCATCAACAGCTGCGTTTCCGTGGACTTGTATGGGCAGGTGGCGGCGGAAAGCTCCGGTTCCAGGCAAATCAGCGGCACGGGCGGTCAGCTTGACTTTCTGATAGGCGCCTCTGCTTCCCATGGAGGAAAGGCATTTATCTGTATGAGCTCCGTGTACAGGGACAAGGAGGGGACATACCACTCCCGCATCCGCCCGCAGTTTGACGGTGACATCATCACATCGCCGAGAAGCCAGGTTTACTTCCTGGCAACGGAGTACGGCGTGATTAATATGGAGGGACGCTCCACATGGGAGCGGGCAGAAGGGCTGATTTCGATTGCGCACCCCGACTTTAGGGATGACCTGATAAAGGAGGCACAGAAGCGGAAGATATGGAGACGGTCAAATAAATAGTGACGGCAGGGATTTGCAAATGGACAAAGCATTTACGACGGTGGAAATAGGCAGTAAAATTTGCCATGTCTGTCAATATGACAGTAGGGCAGACGGCAGCGTGTGCCATAAACGCCCAATATTTTATTGGGGCATAGACAGCAGGAATAAGAAACGGATTATGACAACCATGTCATGTTTGGAATCTCGTCTGAAGGAAAAGCCGCTGGATGCCGGGTTTTTAATCGTGGCATATGAATCGGAGAAATGGAATGACGATTTTTCGCCATGGAAGGCTCAGGCGGCATTCGGGAATGATGGTTTTGGGGGAAATGCGGACAGGACGCTCGAGTGGCTTGTGAATCAATGCATACCATACATTGAAGCGGAGGATTCCGTGTACATAAAGAATGACACAAAGGTTCAGCGGTATACTGTCGGCTATTCCCTTGCAGGGCTTTTTGGTCTGTGGGCATATGCGGAGTGCCGGCTTTTTGCAGGAGCAGCCAGCTGTTCCGGGTCTTTGTGGTATGCGGGATGGCCTGCATATGCAGAGGAACACCAGGCGGCTTTTTGCAGGAACAAGACGGACTGCATTTACCTAAGTCTTGGCGATAAGGAGGAGCGGGCAAAAAACAGTCTGCTGTCAACAGTCGGAGACAACACCAGAAAACTATATGATATGCTCCGCGCACTGCCGTCGGGCGCAAAAACCACGCTCGAATGGAATGCAGGCGGTCATTTTTGCGAACCGGATATCCGGGTTGCCAGAGGAATCTATTGGATTTTATCTTCCAGTGGTGTATAATAAAAACGATAAAGATTTAAGGAGGAAATCAAAATGAATATCCCAAGCAGTGAGAGGCTGGAAAAGGTTTACGGAGAAAGTACAGAGAGCGCGGCGCGGTTCGGTGCGCTGGCGGAGAACTTCAGGAAGAAATATGGGCATGACGAGGCGGAATTCTTCTCCTCACCCGGAAGGACGGAGATTATCGGAAACCATACCGACCACAACGGCGGGAAGGTTATCGCGGGGAGCATTGACCTGGATACCATCGGTGCGGCGCAGGTCAATAACAGCAGCGTGATTCGCATCACCAGCGAGGGCTACAGCAAGGAAATTATAGTCGACATTGCAAAGATTGATGAAATTCCGAAAGTTGGCGGCACGGAATCGCTTCTGGCAGGAATGATGGAGGGCGCACAGAAGTTTGGGTTCCAGGTCGGCGGTTTCGACGCGTATGTGTCCACGAACGTGATTGCGGCGGCAGGTGTCAGCTCGTCGGCATCCTTTGAGATGCTCGTCTGCACGATTGTCAACCATTTCTTTAACAATGGCGCCATGACCTGTGCGGATTATGCCAAGATTGGCAAGTACTCCGAAAATGTATTCTGGAACAAGGCATCCGGCATGATGGACCAGATGGCATGCGCGGTGGGGGGACCCGTACTCTTTGATTTTTCAAACGGAGTCCAGCCGGAATACAAGCCGCTCACGTTTTCGTTTGAGAAGAAGGGCTACCGTCTCGTCATTGTCAATACAGGAAAGGGACATGCGGATTTAAGTGAGGAGTACTCAGGGATTCCAAATGAGATGAAGGAGGCGGCAAAGGTCCTCGGCGTGGAGCTTTTATGTGAGACAGACCTTGACAGCCTGCTTGCCCATGTGAATGAGATACCAAACGACAGGGCAGTGCTTCGCGCAATCCATTTCTTTGAGGAAAACCGGAGAGTGGACGAGATGGCTGATGCGATTGAAAAGGATGATATCGACAAGGTCTTAAAGCTTGTCAATGAGTCGGGCACATCCTCGTGGGAGCTTTTGCAGAACTGCTATTCGTTACAGAACTGCAAGGAACAAAAGATTACGCTGACCCTTGCCCTCACGGAGCTGTTCTTAAAGGGAATCGGTGATGGTGTATGCCGTGTGCATGGCGGCGGGTTTGCCGGCGTTATCATGTGCCTGGTGCCGCTTGCCGAGGCGGATAACTATGTGAAATATATCGCGAAGTATGTCGGCGACAGCAATGTATATCCGATGAATATCAGGGCAGTCGGCGCAGTCAGAATCTAAAAGTGAATGGATGGGAAATGGGGGTGTTCGGAATTGGACACTCCTTTTTTTTAATTTATTTGTGCAAAATGTTGTCATTTGCCATATGTTTTTGTATAATGTGGGAAGCAAAGGTATATTTGACATTGAAGAAAAGGATAAAATTGGTGAACAGAGATGAAAAAATATTCATATTTCTTGCTTTTGGTCATTGGAATTCTGCTTTGCAGCGCATGGGCAGGGAGCAGTGGCATGGCAGCAGGGACTGGGGAACAGGCATTTGTCATAGAGGCACAGGTATATCCGTCAAATACCCCGACCTATGATGTCCTGGTGACGATTGAGAATACAGGGGAGGACTGGGAAGGAGTGGCAAGGCTGACGCTGCGGGACTCCTATGGAAGCATGGACAATTGCTCATACGACACCGTGCTTTCCCTGCCGCAGGGCAGTAAAAAGCAGTTTACGGTCAGGATTCCCAAAAACAGCATGAGCCGGACGGATGGCATTGTCCTGATTGAGCTGTTTGACAACAAATCGAAAAAGACTGCGGAAAAGTCGTTTAACCGTCTTCTCCAGGGAGGGACGGATGCACTGGTCATGGGAATCCTGAGCGATAAATATTCGTCGCTCACGTTCATGGACATGGGAGGAAACGAGGTATACTATGGCAGCCGCACGTATCCTGTCAAGCTGATGGAACTGAATCAGGACAGCCTTAAGGGAGCGCTGTCTGCCTTGAATTTCCTTGTAATAGATAATTATGATACAAATGTTTTGGCGGATGACGTGGTAAAGGAAATCGAAAAGTGGACGGACGATGGCGGAATGCTGCTGATTGGAACGGGCAGCTTTGCGCAGGACACGCTGAATGCATTTGATTATCTGGACATAGACTGTGTGACAGTGTATCCGCCGGGGGACAGCCCGAAAACGGAGGATGCCTATGTAGACATCGCAAAGCTGCACATGGCGGACTTATTGCTGAAAACAGATGACTTCCGCACGGCATACGGTACGCTGGCACGCATCCGTCCGCAGGGGGACGGCGCGGTAGGGATTGTGCCATATGCACTGACGGAGCTGGGAAGTCTGGACGTAAAAGATTATTCGGACGAGGAACCGGATGCAGGGGCTTCAGACGGCGGGGTGGAGGAGTTCGTAAGCTCCCTTCTGAATGACCTGGCCAACTCGTCAAACGGCAATATCAGCCAGAAACAGAGCTACTATAGTTCCTACCCAGGCAATAGTGACTATATGTTCCACAGCCTGTTCGAACTGTTTGGCAACGGAAGCGCGCGTCTGCACTTTGGCGGTCTTAAGATAATCGTGATGGTATATGTGGTTTTTGTAGGACCAGTGCTTTATCTGATTCTGCGCCTTGCAAAAAAGAGGGATTATTACTGGTGGACGGTGCCGGTATCGGCAGTCGTGGGGATTCTGCTGGTATACTGGGCCGGAAGAGGATTTGAGGTGGTGAATACAAGGGTGTATTCCGTGACAATGGAAAATCTTTCCGATGAGGGAGCGTATATAACATACCTGCATTGCTATGACGCCAGGCACAGCGAGTGGGATCTGGGGCTTGCGGAAGGATATCAGTATGCCGGGCTTGCCCGGGACAATTACTATGGCATTGACAGTCCGTATTATTACCATACCAGACAGGAGGGGGACAGGCTTTCTTTTGGGGCAGACCCGAACACAAGCTTTGAAGACTGCTTTTTTCAGGCGGGCGGTGTGATGCCGGCAGGAAGCGGGAGCATTGTGGGGGATGTTTCTTATAAGAACGCATGGGATATCATGGGGACTGTCGCGAACAATACCAATCAGGATTTTGCGTATTTTGCGGTGATAGCGGATGACAGAATGTTTCTTTACAAAAACCTTCCGGCAGGAGCGGTCTGCGACCTGGAAAAAACCGAGGCGATATACGATACAGATGGAAGCGGTGATGTCTTAAGGGATTATATGTATGAACATATCCGGGAAGTCTGCAATACTAAGGAAAGAACGGACATTGATACGCTGACGGCTCTCGGAATGGGGATTTGCACTGCATATGTGCAGGGAGGTCCCAACAGGACAGTCATTATCGGCGTGACGGATAACTGGAATAAGACAGTGGATGACAGCTGCAGCGAGGCGGCGTATGGATGTCTCTACGCTGTTCAATAACAGGGCGTGAAAGGGGATACTGTGAAAAAAATTTTTCACAGGGCAAATTTGTGCTTACGCCCAAATTCGCAGATTTTGGCAAGAATGGAGGATTATTATGCTGTATATCAATGATTTGACAAAGAAATATGGGGCGTTTACAGCGGTTAACCATTTGTCGCTGCATATTCCGGAGGGAGACTTGTTTGGCTTTGTGGGACCAAACGGTGCGGGCAAGACGACGACAATCCGCATTGTCTGCGGGCTGCTCAGGGCGAGCAGCGGACAGGTGCGGATTGGGGGTACCTCGGCTCCGGTCGGCAGCAGGGAAATGAAGCGCATGATAGGGTATGTTCCTGATTTCTTCGGGGTGTATGATAACCTGAAGGTGCGTGAGTATATGGACATGTACGGCTCCATGTATGGGATGCATTCGCGCGACATTGCGAAGCTGACGGACGACCTGCTGGAGCTGGTCAACCTTTCGGACAAGAAGGAAGTATATGTGGACACGCTCTCACGCGGTATGAAACAGCGGCTCTGTGTGGCAAGGGCGCTGCTCCACAACCCAAAACTGCTGATTCTGGACGAGCCGAGCTCTGGTCTGGATCCCAGGGCGCGGGTGGAGATGAAGGAGCTGCTGATGAACCTTCACGCCATGGGCAAGACGATTGTCATCAGCTCCCATATTCTATCGGAGCTTTCTGAGATGTGTACGAGTATCGGAATCATGAACAGCGGACAGCTTATCACGGCCGGACGCATTGAGGATATCATGCAGCAGCTTTCGGGAGGAAAGCGCATTCACATCCGGCTGGTATCGGGCATGGAGACTGCCGTGCGTATTTTGAAGGAACAGGTGGGAACTGTCGTGGAATCCGTGAGGGAAAATGAAATGATTATAACCAACCAGGGGACGGATGAACAAATCAGTGCCCTGATTGGCTGTCTGATACAGAATCAGGTTGTCCTGACAGGCTTTTACCGGGAAGAGGGCAGTCTGGAATCACTGTTTATGCAACTGACGGGAGGTGGCGGACAATGAGGGTGCGATGGAATCCAATCGTGAAGAAAGATTTACAGATAGCAGCGCGCAGCATGCGTATCAGCTGGGGACTGTTTGCCTATGAGGCAGTCCTTACAATGACGTTTCTGCTGGCGCTTGCAGTGATACAGCAGCAGACAGGAAGTTTTTATAGTGACGGCAATGTTTATCATCATCTGATTTACCTGTTTCCAGTCCTTGCGATCGCACAGGTGTGCATTGTCACGCTGATTGTGCCGGTCATCACGGCATCTTCAATCTCCGGAGAAAAGGAGCGCCAGACGTTTGACATTATGCTTACGACCTGCATGTCCCCTTTTTCCATTGTACTAGGAAAAGTAGTATCTGCCGTGATTCATATTTTATTTTATGTTGTGGGGGGACTGCCGATTATGGCATTGTCCTTTGTGGTCGGCGGAATGGAGTGGAGCAATTTGTTCTATTTTATCCTCACGATTGTCCTGCTGTCGGTGTTTTCAGGAAGTATCGGAATTTTCTGTTCATCGGTCTGCCGCAAGTCTATATCGGCAGTGGTGCTGTCATACGTTTTTTACTTTGTGATTTTTGTGCTCACATTCATACCGGCAGTCATTAAAGGCCTGTTTGTCAATAAGGGCGTAGGTGAGACCATGCTGTTATGGCTGGTGAATCCAATCATATTTTTTGAGGAGTTCTTTATGCAGATAATGTCCGGGGAGTCCCTTTTTGCAGGCAATTTTGACAAGAGCGAGGTGGGATTTCTGACATATCAGCTGGCAAGGGGAAAAACGTGGATGTTTGTGTCCGGGGCATGTATTTTGCTGCTATCCGTTTTGTTTCTGCTTGCGGCGGCATGGAAAGTAAATCCCATGCACACATCTTCTGCGAGAAGACCAGGCAAAAAGAAGTGAGGGAATGGATGGATAAAAAAGAGTTTTTGATGGCGGTACAGGCGTGCCGGCGAAAGATGAATACCGCGTCTTTTCTGGATAAGCTGGTGTCTGCGCTGAGTATTGGCGCGGCAGTCGGAATACTGTTCTGGGCGGCCGCCTTTGTGGTTCCGCTTTATTATGCCGGTCTTTACGCAGGACTGGCGCTGTTTCTTGCGTTTTTGACGGCAGTGCTGATTTCTGCTGCCAGGCGTGCCGGCATGGAGCAGGCGGCTCTGCGGATGGACAGCTTTGGGTTTGAGGAGCGGATTGTGACGGCACATGAAAACCTGATGAAGGATGGCGAACTGGTTGCACTTCAGCGCGAGGATGCCATGCGGCAGCTAAGGGCACATGGCGACAGGATAAGGATTCCGATTCTTCCATCCAGAAAAAAGATACTTGTTCTTGCGGGGCTGGCAGTCCTTCTGACAGTGCTGGCAGTTGTCCCTTCAAAGACAAAAGAGTATGCGAAGGAGCTTCACGCCCTCAGGGAAGAAATCAGGGAGAAAGAGGATGAGGTAGAGGAAGTGATGGAAGGCCTGGAGCAGCTGGCACAGGAGGAGCTGACACCGGAACAGAAGGCGGAGATTCAGGATATGATAGAAAGTCTGCAAAATTCGCTGTCGGAGTATCAGCAGGCATCCTCGCAGGAGATGGTGTCAGCGGCATCAGAAAAGCTAAACTACAAGTATGAGAGCATCAACACACAGCTGTCAGCCATGGCGCAGAGTATGCAGAACGGGGCGTCTGTATCCATGGCGACGGCAGAATCCATGGAGGCGATGGCAGACAGGCTGCGGGAAATGAGCGGACAGGAGCTTGCGGCGGCGAACGGTGCAGGGTCAGGTGACGGTCAAGGCAGTCAAAACGGAAATGGCGGAACGGACGGACAGGGTGATGGAAGCGGAAATGGTGACGGACAGGGCGATGGAAACGGCAATGGACAGGGTGACGGCGACGGAGATGGAAGCGGAAACGGTAATGGACAGGGTGACGGCGATGGAAAAGGTCAGGGAAAAGGCAGGGGAACAGGAAGCAGCAGTACCCCGCATGATTATGTCAGCATTCCCAATGCCATTGCCGACAGTGGAAATCTGACAGGAAACGCTGTCGACCATGATGATTCGGAATACTTCTATGCACAGAACGGTCTGAGCTGGGAGGGAACGCACATGTCCCATGAAGCGGTAATCGGAAGCTATGAGCAGAACGCATATGATGGAATTGCCGCCGGAAAGTACCCGAGCGGCATGGAAGATGTCATTAAGGAATATTTTTCCAGTTTTAATCGGTAGAATAGTTTCAGTTCAGGACTTTGCACTCCGCTGCAAAGTCCGTAAGAAAGTGTGGCGCTTGAAATGCATCAAGCCACCACGAAGTGGTTTTGCATGGCTTGATGCCTGTAACAGGAAGCCGGAGGCTGAACTGTTACATAGAATAAGAGAGGAAAAGGATATGGGTGAATTGGACAGCAGCAGGTTACAGGAACCGGCATATATGGCGCAGCAGATAGCCGCGTGTGAGGCAGAAATTCAGAAAGGGATTATCGGACAGCGTGAGATCATCCGTCAGGCAATGCTTGCCATGCTCACAGGGGGGAATGTGCTCCTCGAGGGAATGCCAGGACTAGGTAAGACAAGACTGGTGAGCACAATCGGAAAGGTGTTTGACCTGTCATTTAAGCGGATACAGTTTACGCCTGACCTGATGCCAAGCGATGTGACCGGAACCAATATTATTATTAAGAATGAGCAGGGAAGCGCTTTTTCCTTTGAGCGCGGACCGATTTTTGCAAACCTGATACTGGCGGATGAAATCAACCGTGCCACGCCGAAAACACAGTCGGCGCTGCTCGAGGCGATGCAGGAGCATACCGTGACCGTGGGAAATGACAGCCACGCGCTCGAGGAACCTTTTTTTGTACTGGCGACGCAGAATCCCATTGAGAACGAGGGAACCTATCCGCTGCCGGAGGCGCAGCTGGACCGCTTCATGTTCAAGATACTGGTTCGCTTTCCGTCCAAGGAGGAGCTGCGGGGAATTGTCGGGCTGACGGAGGGAAACCAGGAACCTTTGATTGAAAAAAGGATGGACGGCAGGGGACTGCTTGCGGCGCGGGAGCTGGTCAGCCAGATTCCGATTGCCGATGCGGTCATGGATTATCTGCTTGGGATTGTCATGGCGACGCATGCCGCAAACCCGCATATCAGGGAAGGGGCAAGTCCGAGGGCGGCGCAGGCGCTGATTCGCGCATCAAGGGCAAAGGCATTTCTGGAGGGACGCTTCAACGTCTCCTTTCAGGACGTGGCGGAAATGGCATATCCTGTCCTCAGGCACCGCATCATTCCGAGCTTTGATGCCATCAGCGAAGGAATTGCGGAGGATGATATTATCCGTGCCATTTTGGAGGCGAATGGAAAAGTATGATAGCAGATGCGGCATTTTTTGGGAAACTGTCCCGCCTGCGGCTTGCCATGGGGCATAAGACATCCATGAACCTGACCGGAAACCGTAAGTCGGTACAAAAGGGCTCCTCCACGGAGTTTTCGGATTTCCGCGAGTATATGCCAGGAGATGACATCCGGCGTATTGACTGGAATGCATATGGACGTCTGGACAGGCTCTACGTAAAGGAATATATGGAGGAAAAAGAGATGGCAGTGTCCGTCCTGCTTGACACGAGCGCCTCCATGGATTATGGGAAAAAGAAAAAAAGCGAGCTTGCCTGCCTGCTTGCCGCGGCGTTTTCTTACATGGGACTGAACCACATGGACCGTGTGATACTGTATGACATGCAGAAAATGCAGTCGCCGTTTGTGGCAAGGGGCGGGAAAAAAGCGCTTCCCATGATTACGGACTGGCTGGAACAGCGTCATTTTGACGGCACGGCGGATATAGCCGGGGCAGTCCGGCAGCTTCCGATGAAAGGACCGGGGGTGACCCTCCTTATCAGTGATTTCCAGCAGGACATTTTCCTCGAGGAGTCCGGGGAACAGACCCGAAAGCTTCTGCGTTTTCTCGATTACAGGAAGCAGAAGGTGGTATGCCTGCATGTGCTGGCGGGGGAGGAGCTTTCGGTGCGTTCCTGTGAGGAACTTACGGGAACGCGGAATCTGATTGACATGGAGGACAAAAGCACATTGCGTATTACCCTGGATGATGGGAGTATCAGGGTTTATGAAAAGGCGCTTCAGGAGTATCTGGCGCGGCTGAAAAGGGAATGTGCCAAAATGGGGGCAGTCCATGCGGTGTGCAGCACGGAAACGGATATTTATCAACTGATTTTTCAGGATTTAAGGATGCTATATGATATTTGAGAGCTTATGGCCGCTGTTATTTCTGGCAGCGGTTCCTGTTATTATAATTTTATACCTTCTGAAGCCAAAGGGGACGGACTATCTGATATCGTCCAGCCTGCTTTGGAAAAAGCTGCTGAAAAATGAGCAGTCGCGCACCTTTTTTGAGAAGTTTGTCCATAACATTCTTATGTACCTGCAGATTCTTATTATCGCGCTGCTGGTTATTGCACTGATGTCTCCTTTTATTCAGGCAGACGGACAGGGGGGCGGCAGAAAGATACTGCTGTTTGATACAAGTGCGAGTATGCAGCATATGGCAAGCGGCAGTGCGAATCAGGGGAAAACACGCCTTGAGGAGGCAGTTTTACAGGCATGTGATTATGTGCGCACTGCCCAGAATACACGGTTTTCCGTATTGACGACCGATGATACGGGGACGAAGCTTCTTGCGGTGGATATTGCGGATGCAGGCAGTCTGGTACAGACCTTACAGGGCATTGTGTGCAGTGACAGCGGTGGAAGCCTTGAGCAGGCGCAGGAGATGCTGGACACGCTGGCAGGCGTCGGCACAGAAAACGCCGTGGCGGATAATGCAGCGGATGTCATCGTGTATACGGATGGCCAGGGGGCATCCGGTTTTGACAGGCTGCACAGCATGGCAGGGAAAGAGCTTCATGTGATGGGGGCGGCTGTCGGGAATGTGGCAAATGAATATACTGTTTTCACCAGGCGGGAAGACGGATATTATGATGTGATGGTGAGTGTGGCGAACTATAGTGATGCAGCGGTCACGTTCGATGTCAGCCTGTATGATGGTGGCGGTCAGGGCAGTAAGCTGCTCGCCCTGAAACAGATGCAGCTTGCCCCATCCGCAAGCAACTACTGCCTGTTTGAGGAAGTGCACTGGCAGGGGGAGACGATGGAATCCCGCATAGACGGAATTTCGTTTGCAGGAGGCACAGCTGACAGCCTCGTGGCGGATAATGTGTCATATGCCGTCAAAGGCGGCAAAAACCGGATGAAAGGGCTTCTTGTCGGGGAGGGCAATACATTTATCGAAAAGGCATATCTTGCCGTGACCGGGGAGAGCATTGCGAAGGCAAAGACGGACGCTGCGGTGGAGGAGACTGGTATCGGCAAACGGACGCCTTTTTCCGATATGGATTATAATATCATCATATATGATGCCGGGCAGCAGCCAAGTGCGGCTGACACCAACCGGCTGATTTTTGGAAATGCAGGAAACGCGTCTTCTGAAACGCTGGAAAACGTGGTGCTGGATATTGCCGACTGCGATTTGACGGCGGGGCTGTCAGGGTTTTCGATAGGTGTCAACAAGGCGTACTGTTTTGCGGTTCCGGAGGGCGCGAAAAGCTTTCTGAAATACGATGGGAAATGCGTCGGATACTACATGGAACAGGATGGAATCAAGGAAATTGTGGTGGGATTTGACATACGGGAGTCCGATTTCCCGCTGCGCGCGGAGTTTCCTGTCTTTCTGGCAAATGCCATGATATATCTCTCTGACACCTCGTGGCTTGCTTCAAATGTCTATTATGCCGGGGAGGAAATTGCCCTGCAGCCGTGGGCAGAGCTGGACAGAAGCCAGTTTGACAGCCGCCCCGCAAAGGCAGGGCTGTACCAGCTGGGAAACGAGGATTATCAGGAACAATATATCGTGCGTTTTTGCACTCCGACAGAGTCGGACGGAAGGGGAGTGGCTGTGTCTACGCAGAGCACCAGTACGACACAGCGGCAGAAGGTAAAGCAGACCATCCGCAATCTGTTTCTTTTGCTGGCACTGGCGCTGCTTGTGGCAGAGTGGATAGTCTATGTGCGCCAGATGCGTTATAAGGGAAGGTTTTATCTTGTTGTGCGGGGCATTGTTTTTCTCTGTGTGCTTCTGGCGCTTTTGGGGTTAAAAATCCGTCTGGGGAGCAGTCAGACTGCGACCGTGTTTGTGGTGGATTTGTCCGATAGTAACGAAGAACATCTTGAGGAAGCAAAGGATTATTTGCAAAAAACCATTTCCCAGATGCCGGCAGGCAATGTCCATGGGATTGTAACATTTGGCAAAAATGCCGTTGTGGAGCAGTTCCTGACTGCGGAGCGTCATTTTGGCGGCCTGATGACACTGCCGGAAAAGACGGCGACAAATTTTGAGGATGCAATATCCAGGGCGCTGACGCTGGCTTCGGGCGATTACAGCAAGCGGCTGGTAGTGCTCACGGACGGTAAGGAAACGCGCGGGGATATCCAGGGCATGGCGCAGGCGCTCGCGGCAAGCCATGCGGAATTTCTCACATTGCTGTACGAAAACGAGGAGACGCCGGACGCTTATGTGGGAAATGTGCTGCTGCCGTCGTATCTGCATCCGGGGGACAAGTATTCCGTCACAGTGGTTGTGGAGAGTAATTACGATACAGACGCAGTGGTCACGCTTTATAACGGAAGCCGGCAGATGGCTGCAAACAAGGTGCACCTGGACAAGGGAAGCAGCCGGTTCGTGTTCGAGGCGCAGGTCGACGCTGGCGCGGAGAGCGGCATGATGGAGAATCTGCGGGTACAGGTACAGGCAGAAGGCGATACGTGCCAGGAGAATGACTTTTTTAATGCCTATTCCGTGGTGGAGACACCGCCGAGAATCCTGGTCATCTCAAGCCGTGACAGCAATATAGCCGGATTTGCATCCGTGCTCAAGGCGGCAGGCTGTGACTACAGCCTTGTATCCACGCGGAATGCGCCGGACAATATCAATGATATGCTTGACTATAAATCTATCATACTGGTGGATACCTATATTGATGACCTGCCATCCGGTTTTCTGGAAAATCTGGAGACTTATGTCAAGGATTACGGATGCGGATTTGTCTGCTGCGGCGGGGAGAACAGCTTTGCGCTGGGCGGCTACCGCGATACGGTATTGGAGACCGTCCTCCCTGTGGATATGCAGCTTCGGAGCATGAACGAGCTTCCGTCGATGGCGATGGTCATGGTAATTGACCGTTCCGGGAGCATGACAGGTCAGGCAGGCGTCCTGGGAGCCAGCAATTTAGATGTCGCCATCCGGGCTGCAACGGTGGCGGTCGACAATCTTCAGGACACGGATTATGTAGGCGTCCTGACCTTTGACGACAAATTCAGCTGGCAGGTGGAGCTTAGGCAGGCGGACGACAAGGCAGCGATTAAGGAAGAAATCAAGAAGATAAGTGACGGCGGCGGAACGACGATTAAGCCATCCCTGCGCGAGGCAGGCAGGGTACTTTCCGAGAGTGATGTATCTGTCAAACATGTAGTCCTTCTGACGGACGGCATGGGGGAGACATCCAATTTTAATGACGTGATAGACGTTTACACAGATAACAAGATAACCCTGTCCACCGTGGCAGTGGGGAGCGGCGCCGACAAGACACTGCTCAAAAGGCTTGCCGATAAGTGCGGCGGCAGGTATTACTATTCTGACGAATCCAGTGATATTCCCAGAATCTTCGCACAGGAGGTATTTCTGGGTGGTGACAGCTATATTCAGAATGGCGCGTTTTCCCTGTCCGTACAGAGTGGCCATGAACTGACAAACAGTCTGTTTTCCGACGGATGGCCAGTGGTTTACGGATATATTGCCGCGACGCCAAAGACCGCGTCAAGCCCTGTGATTGTGGCAGGGGAAAAGGCAGACCCGGTTCTGACGGTATGGCAGTACGGACTGGGACGGACGGTGGCATGGAACAGTGATGTCACGGGCGAGTGGACAGGCGCTTTTGCGGGGCAGGAGGACTATGTCCAGCTGTGGAAGCGCATCGCGGACTATTCGACCGGAAATGCCAATATGGGCGAGGACAGCGTGAATGTGGTGACCGCAGGAGAGCAGACAACAGTGGATTACCAGACAGACGACTATGGCAGCACGACAGGGATTGAGGTGACTATGATTGACCCGGATGGAAATACAACGGAAGAAAAGCTTCATGCCGCCGCTCCGGGAAAATACACAATAGACCTCCCGACATCCCAGGCAGGGCTGTACCACTTTAATATCCGCCGAATGGAAGACGGACAGATACAAAATTATATGACGACAGCCGCGGCAGTCCAGTTTTCCGACGAGTACAAGTTTGACGTGACGACCGATTCCTATCTGAAGTTTGTGGAGCAGTACGGAAAGCTCATCACAAAAGAAGACCCTGTCTGGACGCGGATTTCCACCAGGGCAAAGGAGGGGTACCCGCTGACAAACTGGCTGCTGGCACTGGCGGTCATCCTCTTTCTGGCAGATGTCGCGATGCGTCGTTTCCAGTACCAGCCCAAATGGACTATTATGAAGGGCAGAACACGCCGCCAAAACACGAAAAACGAACCGCAGGCAGCACGACAGCAGGGGATGCCGGAAACGGAGAAAGCATCCGAAACAAAGAATGAAAAGCCTATGGAAAATAAGGGAAGGAAGCAAAAGAAAGCAAGGAAGACAAAGCAGGCAGAACAGACGCTGGACACTTCCCAGCTGTTAAAGAAGAAAGACGACCGCGGAGGGAAATGAAGATGAAAGGAATTCATTTTGATGTGCAGACGCTCTGTAAGATAATACTGACCGGAATAATTATCACAATGTCTGGGGCGACAATCCTGCTGTACCTGATATCGGGCAGCAAAGAAATTCTTTTTTCGGGCATCGTTTTTACGATGAGTGCGGCATTATGGAATCTCCTGTTAATTATTATTTTCCGGATGCGTCTGACAGCGTTTGTGGCAAAACTGTGCAATATTCTGGACCGCATGATGAGCGGTGAGGATGTGAAGGGACTTACAGACAGCGAGACACAGTTTGCGCGGATTTGCCATCAGCTTGAACGTTTTAACCAGATTTCACAGAAAAACAGATACAAGCTTGACGAGGAACGCAGGGAGCTTCAGATGCTGGTGTCAGATATTTCACACCAGGTAAAAACTCCGGTGAGCAACCTGAAAATGGTGACGGAGACGCTGCTGGAAAAACCTGTTACGGAACAGGAACGCACAGAGTTTTTACAGGGAATCCGCAGTCAGACCGACAAGCTTGATTTTCTTTTCCAGGCACTGGTGAAAACCTCTCGCATGGAGGTGGGGGCAGTCCGCCTGGAAAAGAAGGATATGCCGCTGTTTGGCACGCTGGCAATGGCTATGAGCGGTATTGTATATGGTGCGGAGAAAAAGAACATTGCCGTCACCGTTGAGTGCCCGGAGAAACTGCATCTGCCCCATGACAGCAGATGGACGGCGGAAGCGATTTTTAATCTGTTGGACAATGCAGTGAAGTACACACCTGACGGCGGCAGAATCCGCGTCTCGGTGGAACAGTGGGAGATGTATGTCAAGCTGGATGTGGCAGATACCGGGAAGGGCATTCCGGAGGGCAGTCAGGCAGCTGTTTTCCGGCGCTTTTACCGGGAGGAGGAAGTGCACGACGAGCCAGGAGTGGGTATCGGTCTGTATCTGGCACGCGAAATTATCATGAAACAGGGCGGCTATATCAAATTGTCTTCGGAGGTACATAGGGGCTCTGTCTTTTCCGTGTTTCTGCCTGTCCGGTAAGCAAATCCTGCATGGATTTTTATCTGTTGCCGGAATGGGGCAAGCAGTAATTTAATACACACGACAAAAACAAGCAGATTTCAGTCTGCTTGTTTGAAAGTGCCATAATTATAATAAGGTTGTCTAATAATTAAATTCTGTTGAATCAATTACTTCCCACGTTTTGTCAGAAATCTTAAAAGCCAGCTCATCAAGCTTTTCTACGGGTACATAGAGAATTCCTGTAATCAGTTCTTCATAAAATTTGGCTATAAGCGGCATTGCGTCTCCGTCCTCAAACTTGAGAAGAGCCTTGCCAAGTGCAGCGATTATAAATGGAGGATATCCTATGGCTTTGCAAATTTCCTTCATGTCTTTTGCTTTTGTCGCTTTCGTGACGGTATCATGTGCAACGATTCTTGCGGTTTCCCATCCGTTATTGAGGTTATCTGCCATAGCCTTCATAAATGCACTGTGTTTGATGCCGGCTAAGTAAGCTGCCCGAAAGGCTATTGCATCCGGATAACAGATACATGGAATCCGTTTGCAGATGCCGTTTCCCGATGCCTTGGCGAACTGCTTGCGCCAGTCATCAAATAACTTATGTAAATCCGTATGCTGCCAGGACTGAATCGGACAGCATGTGTAGTCAGGAGCGCTGTCATACTCGGCTGCTTTCTCGGGCAACAGTGCCACCTGCTTGACTATGAAATTTTGTTTTTGATAAACGATTTTACCATATGGTCTCCAATCATTTGGTTCAGCTTTCATTATGCATCCTCCGTTGATAAAAAATAAAATACCCTCTTATATTTATCGACATAATCTGAAAATAATTTAGTCTGTTTTTCTATTAAAATTTTGGGAGGAAGAATGTCTGTGCAACGATACCTGCAAATCTGTAAAATAAAATTAGAAAAACAGTTGATTCTTTTGCGTTTAAGACCGATATATCATATAGAGGCGGCAGGGTATCAATAAAAGAGTATATATGGGAGCCAGTACAGTTGGCAGTATGGAGGGGAAGCATGAATATTTTTATGAATGACGGGTCCGGTTTTATGCTGCATTCCGGATGGGGACTTAAGAGTACCGAGGAGAAGCAGGAGCGGATTCAGAAGACACAGGCGCAGGTAGATTTTTTTGAAGGAAAAAAGGCAGATTTGAAAAATATGCACTGTGATACGCTGGAAGAAATCGGAAAGAAGCTGGAATTGTTTAACAACTATAATGACCAGATAGATGCGGTAAAAAGGCAGTTTAACTATGAACAGATGATGCACTGTATGGATGAGGCAGAGGAGCTTGGAGAGAAAATCGCAAAGGCAGCCGAGGAGCTCGAGCCAAAGACAGCCGAGGAAAGAAGAGAAGAGCTTGCAAAAGAAGCACTCGGCATCGAGGACGACGGCGGTATGCTCGATGAACTGCTTGAGGATATTGAGGAGATGCCGGAAGAGGTATTGGAGGAGAGCCTTGAGGAGATGCTGACAGACAATGCAGAATCGGAGAGAGGGCTCGAGGAAGAGCTTCCGGAGATTGTCGAGCAGGAAAAACTGACCGAGATGTATCTCGAAAGACAGTATGTTCCGATTGACATTAAGGCATAAGGGCAGGTGCAGTTGGATTGTAAGGGGACAAAATTTCGTACATGCTGATGGATGATAAATATGAAAGACATATCAAACAGAATTATGAGTGCATGAAAGCAGACGGTTATCAGGTGGAAATCAGCCAGAGACTGTATTACAGGGCGGCAAAGGATAAGACAATCGGAAAGTGGCTGGAACAGAATCTGGATATGCTGCCTGACTGTATGAAAAACTTAAGGGATATGATTTCCGTTACTGGGGGGGAAATTGTAAGCTGTGTCTGCCGCATGGAAAATTACAACAATATCAGCACAGAAATAGGTGCGGCAGATAAAGTAAGTAAACAGATAACACGTTCCACCATTAGGACGACAAATGTCAGAGAAATTGAGGCACAGGTAAAATATAACAGTATATTCTGGGCTTCGGAGACAGAGAGCGCAGGCTTTCATGCAAAAGCATAAATCATGTTAATTGATATCAAGGCAACATATTAACAAGGTACCAGCTAAAACGGATGTTGGCTGTAATAGGATCAGGGAGGGATGAGCTATGAGTACCATTTCCGCGGGAATGCCCGCTGTTGCAGAAAGCGTTTCGGCTTACTACAACACATCAAAAACAAGCAGAAAATCAAAGACAGACGAACCGAAGGAAGACATCGTGGTTACAAAAAAGCCAGAGGAATCCAAGGAGACTGTCAAAAAGACACCGGTTGGCGGAAGGACAATCGGAAAACCTGAGCTGAGTGAGGGCGCTGCAAAGTATTATGAGGAACTAAAGAAAAAGTACGGAAACCTTGACTTTATCCTTGTGAGCAAGGATCAGAAGGAATTTGCCAGGGCAACCGCATCAAAGTATGCCAATCCGAACAGGATGGTGGTTTTGATTGACGAGGAAAAAATTGAGCGCATGGCAGTGGATGAAGAGTACCGCAAGCAGTATGAGGGCATTATCTCACAGGGTGCAAGCGGGCTGTCACAGCTAAAGAACAAGCTGGCAGGCATGGGAATGAATGTGAAGAACTGCGGCATGAAGGTCAATGACGACGGAGCGGCATCGTTCTTTGCGACGATGGACAAATCTTTCCGGGCGCAGAACAAGACTGCCCAGCAGAGACTGGCAAAGAAAAAGGCAGCGAAGAAAGCGGAGGAAAAGAAAGAGCAGAAGAAGGCAGAGCAGAAAAAGCAGCAGGAGAAGCTGGAAAAGAGCCGTGAGGAGCGAAAGGATATAGAGGTGAAGGACGATGAAGTGACTTTTATGGCAGACTCCATTGACGAACTGATTCGGATTATTGAGGACAATGAGTATCTGTTCGAAAGCGGCGGTTTCCTGTCAAACCACGAAAATCAGGTTGGGCGGAAAGTGGACTTTGCGGTTTAGTTCCTTAGCCTGTGTTTGAATAACAGGGAAAAAGAATAATGACATGGTTTTCATTTCATGTTATACTGTATGTAACGGTTCAGAGACTGGATCGTTACATTTTTTATGCACACGGGCGTCCAAAGGAAATATGTCAGCTAAGGCTGACGGACGCCCGGCGCAGCGAGTAGTGGAGAAGGTCATTCCCCTACTCAATTGCACACGGACACGGAAAGGAAATATGCAGCTAAAGCTGTCCAAGTCCTGCGCGCGAGTAATACACATTACAAATGACAGAAATGGAGGAAGAAAATGAAAGGTGGAATGGTAGGGGGAATAGTTGCGCTGGTAGTGGTTATTATTTTGATAGTCCTGCTGAGTCTGGGCTATGTGAAGGCGCCGCCAGACATGGCGTTTATTATTTCAGGTATCAAGAAAAAGTCAAAGGTTGTAATCGGCAAGGCAAGCATCAGGATTCCGTTCTTTGAGAGACTGGACAAACTGAACCTGCGGCTGATTCCGATTGATGTCAAGACAAGCTGCGCAGTGCCCACGGCGGACTATATCAATATCAATGTGGATGCCACGGTCAATGTCAAAATCAGCAACCAGCCGGACAAGCTCAGGATTGCGGCTGAAAACTTCCTGAACAAGAATATCGAGTACATAGCAGGGGTGGCGAGAGAGGTTCTCGAGGGCAATGTACGTGAAATTGTAGGACGCATGCGCCTTGAGGAAATGGTTTCGGACCGTCAGAAATTTGCGGAGCTGGTAAAGGAGAACGCGGAGCCGGACCTTGCCGCGATGGGGCTTGACATCATAAGCTTTAACGTGCAGAATTTTGTTGACGGGAATGATGTCATTGAAAACCTTGGTATTGATAATATTGTAAAGATTAAGAAAGCGGCAGCGATTGCCAGGGCGGAGAGCGAAAGGGACATCAAGGTTGCGCAGGCAGCGGCAGACAAGGAGTCCAACGACGCGGCAGTGGCAGCACAGACGGAGATTGCGAAAAAGCAGAACGAGCTTGCCATCAAGAAGTCCGAGCTCCAGATGGAAGCGGACACCAAGAAGGCAATGGCGGATGCCGCATATGAAATCCAGAAGGAAGAACAGCGAAAGACCATCGAGATTACGACTGCCAATGCGGATATCGCAAAGCAGGAGCGCGAGATTGAGCTGAAGCAGAAAGAGGTGGCAGTCAAGGAGCGTGCCCTCGAGGCGGAGGTAAAGAAACAGGCGGAAGCCGAGAAGTACGCTGCACAGCAGAAGGCGGATGCGGCGCTTTACCAGAGGCAGAAGGAAGCGGAAGCACAGCAGTTTGAGGCACAGCGTGAAGCGGAGGCGAAAAAGGCACAGGCAGAGGCAGACAGGTACTCGAAGGAACAGGAAGCGCAGGGTATCCGCGCCTTTGGAGAAGCAGAGGCAGCGGCAGTCCGCGCAAAGGGTGTCGCGGAGGCAGAAGCCATACAGGCAAAAGGTCTGGCGGAGGCAGAAGCCATGGAGAAAAAGGCAGAGGCATATGCAAAGTATAACAAGGCAGCAGTTGCCGAGATGATGATTAAGGTGCTTCCTGACATTGCCGGAAAGATAGCAGAGCCGCTGACACAGATTGACAAGATTACAATTATCGGCGGGGATGGCGGTTCCAATGGTGTCGAGCAGGTGGCTGGAAATGTTCCGGCAGTCATGACAAAGCTTTTCGAGTCCATGAAGGAGACAACAGGCATTGACCTTGCAAACATTATAAACGCAGAGTCGTATGATGCAAAAGTCAACAGGAATATTACCGTCAACGGAATTGACGGGGTAAACCTGACAGTGACCCAGAAAACGGCAGACAATCAGCCGGGTTAAAAAAGAGAATTGTGCCTGATGCAGGAATTGTTTGAAAAAAATCAACAATTTCTGCATTTTTTGGAAAATGGCTATAAAGATTTTCCATTCCGTTACCGATATATATTACGTAAACAGCCAAACAAAACAAATTGTATTTACATTATAGACAGTATCGGAAAGGATATGGATGTAGAATGAAGATAAACAGTTCGAGAAACTCGTTGTTGAGGGCAAGAAATTTAAGAAGCGCCAGGAGAAGCCGTGTCGGACATATATTAGGCAGCAGGACTTCCAAGACAAACAGCAGCTCCAGGTCAGGCTCCACAAAACGAACCACTTCGTCAACGACATCATCAACAGCCAAGATAAAACAGCTTGCCATGTATGAGAAAGTGGAGAAGGCAGCAGATGATATCCAGGGCAGTGTCAAGAAGATGCTTGCAATCGGAAAAATGACCTATACGGATGATGAGGCGGGCAAAAAGGCGCAGGAGAATGATAAGGAAAACCTTTTCAAAAACATTAAGGAGTTTGTTTCGGACTTTAACACCGTCCGCGATGAGCTGACTGACATTGGCGGCGTTGCAAATCTCGCACTCAGAAAGACACTGGACAGTATTGTATCGACATATACAAGTGACTTGAAGGACATTGGCATCACGGTTTTAAAGTCAGGTGAGATTTCCCTGGATGAAAAAACGTTGGAGAAGGCTGATTTTGACAAGGTAAAGGCATTGTTTACCAGGGATGGCGGTTTTGCGGAGAAGATAAGCGTGAAGATGGAAACCATAGAAAAAGCAGCAGCCGACAGTGTGAATACCTTAAACAAGCTGTATGGTGCCACATCCACCTACAATAGATATGGAACGAGTAACTCATACCTGAACAGCGGCTATAATAATTACAATTATAATAATTATGGCAATAATAGCAGCTGGTATTTCTGATAGATAACAAAGCTCCTAAATAATCCTAAAAATAATTCCAAAACAAAAGAAGCAGTTGTAAGTTGACTGCTTCTTTTGTTTTGGAATATTTCGTTTAACGCTCGAATTTCTGTTTTTCCTTTTTATCCTTTTTGTTATTGTACATGATTTTGTCAGCCCTGTTGTAAGTATCCTCCAGGTTTTTGTCAATATCCGGTGTATATGTGGCACATCCGTAGGCAATCTGCATTTTTAAGTGTTTGTGCTTGCTCTCACGGTTGGAGGCATCCACGCTCGATTCAAGCATTGCAAGATAATGTGTCATGTCTATGGACGAGGAGTTTTCGACAAGAGTCACAAACTCGTCGCCGCCCACCCGGTAACATTTTCCGATTCCGTTAAATATTTCATAGATAATGGTGGCACAGCTTTTGATGTACGCATCACCGACGCTGTGGCCATAGGTATCGTTGGTATATTTGAGGTTATTGAGGTCGAAATCAATAACGGCGACATCATGCGGATTCTCTGATAATTTGGCAAAATCCACGTTAAAGCAGGTACGGTTGTTGAGTCCTGTCATCTGGTCTGTGTATGCGAGCGTCTGGTATGCGTCCGCTTCCTGCCCCATTTTCATAAGCGTGACGGATTCCCGCGTGGAAGCGATGCCGAGCACGATGATATATGCGAGAAAACCAAGACGTCCGAACGTATTTCCGTCACCAATATTAAGAAAATAAAAGTCAATCAAATCTACAGTGAGGGAAAGACAGCATATAAGGACGCAGGCCATATGCACTTTTACCATATGGGTATGTATTTTGTTTTTTATAAGGGAGTAGGACTGCACTACGATGATAATCCCGAGCGCACACAGCATAATGTGCGTAGTCCAGAGCGTTTCCCTTAAATCTGCGATACCCGTAAAAGCAAGCACAAGGCAGGCAACGATTTGCAAGACATCAGCCTTGCAGAACAGTTCCCAGATCGGGCTGTTATCCTCGTAGAATGTTTTGACAAACAATGCGAATGGAAGGGCAAGCACCATCAGCGCAAGGAATGACAGATAGGATGTCACCAGATTGTTTTTTAGTATCATCGTCGTAATGGTACTTTCATTGACGGACCAGATGGACAAAAAAATAGCAAAAATTCCAAGATTGACAAGTTTTCCGTTTGTACTGATATTGTGCGCTACGACTATGTGGTATACAATGAGCACGATACCCAGAATAAACATGATAATACAGAGGGCAAACGGAGCAAAATTTTCTGTAATAATATATGTAGGAAGGGAAAACGGATTCCCCATATAAAATACCGGGACTGTTTTCAGGTAAGAAGAATAAGGAGTAGAGAAAACAATTTCGATATTATTTGTCGTATAAGGAAGGTTTACAAAGTTCCAGCAGTAACCCGGAGAGTCAGACAACGGGTTATTGTTTTTGACAGGGTACTCATAGATAAGAGTCGTGTTTGAGTATACCTTTACGTTTTGGTGAACAGTGTAAAAAGCAAGGATGTTTCCGATGGATGGGTCTACCCGGATTGTGCCCGAAACCACAGTCTTTTTCATGCGGAACTCTTTCTCGAAATCCGTCCATTCTGCCACGGCATAGGCAGACTGCTGCTGGCGGGTGTCTGTCTTTTTGTCATATATAAAGATTGCGATTAAAAATATGCAGATAATAACTGAACAAATAATGTATGTTACATAGGTTTTCTTACTTATGTTTGTATTCATTTGTAGCATTACTCCCTAGATGATTTATTTGTAATACCGTTTGGTACACATAGATGTATATATGATTTCAAATCATTTCATTTATTATAACATCAATGGCAACTATATGCCATTTAAATTTTGTAAAAATAGAACATTGTACAAAAATAAATTGAAAAATATGGTAAAATGTACAGACAAAGGTTTGGTTTAAACACAAAATTGTTACATTATGACTCGGAAAGTGTCTGTGATATTGCCGATTCGTCGACAAAATAGTAGCTTTATGTACTTGAAAAAAATTGACAGATAGTATAAACTATTAAGTAGGTAATTGTCGGAAAATAAATTGCGAAAGGAGATTTACCGTGAAAAAGAAAATTTTAATGACAGTACTGGCTGCTTCACTGCTGGCGGCTTCACTTGCGGGCTGCGGAAATAACAATACAGATGGCGGCAATCAGGCAGAGACAGAGCCTGTAGATGCTGGTGCAGATCAGGGCGATGCGGACGGACAACTGGAATCAGGCACGGTGGCATTGAGGGTCTGGGTCGAGGAGTCAAACATTGCAAATCTGCAGAAAATGATTGACAGTTTTAAACAGAAGTATGCCGGACAGGCTGATTTTGATATTACAATTGAGGTATCTGGTGACGCGGATACAAGAAAAAATGTTCTGGGTGATATTCACAATGCGGCAGATATCTTTTCAATGCCGGATGACCAGCTGTACAGTCTGATAGCAGGCGGGGCGCTCTCGCCGGTGGTTAACCAGGATGAGGTGAAAAACGCTAACTTGCCGGATGCAGTCGATGCAGCTTCCTATCGCGGGGATTTATATGCATATCCATACACTGCGGACAACGGATATTTTCTGTATTATAATAGTGCATATCTGACAGCAGAAGATGTTCAGACGTTTGACAGGATTCTTGAGGTTGCGGCAGAAAACGAAAAGAAGGTATCCATGGAGTTTAATTCAGGGTGGTACCTGTATTCTTTCTTTGGCAATACAGGTCTGGAGTTTGGCATCAATGAAGACGGTGTGACAAATCACTGCAACTGGAATTCTACGGAAGGAAGCATTAAGGGTGTTGATGTGGCGCAGGCGCTGCTCAGTATTGCGACACACCCTGGGTTTGTGGCACAGCCGGATGCCGGCTTTGTGGAGATGGCACAGTCAGGCGAATGCATTGCAGGTGTAAGCGGCGTATGGAATGCAGTTGCCATACAGGAAGCGTGGGGGAATGATTACAGTGCCTGCAAACTTCCTACATATACCTGCAACGGACAGCAGATACAGATGTCTTCTTTTAAAGGATATAAAATGTTTGGGGTAAATGCATATTCCGAACATCTGGCATGGGCGCATAAACTTGCAGACTGGATTACTAACGAGGAAAACCAGATTCTGCGGTTTGAGGAGAGGAGCCAGGGACCGTCCAATATCGTTGCGGCTTCCTCCGACGCAGTTGGAAAAGTTCCGGCGATAGCTGCCGTAATTGACCAGTCACAGTACGGTGTCCTTCAGAGAGTGGGAAACAGCTACTGGGATGCGTGTACAAGCTTTGCCGACACATTGGCAGCAGGAAATCCGGACAACATGCCTTTGCAGGATCTGATGGACAGACTGGTAAAGGGCATAGCAGCTTCGGCGGTACAGTAAGGAGGGGAATAAAATGAATGGAAAGAAACGATTAAGTATTACAATAATCATTTTGGTTCCGGTTTTTATTCTCGGAGCATTGGCGATTTATTCAAATATAGCGGCAATCAATAACCTCAAACGGGTGAATTCGACTGCCGTGACAATATCTGACGAGCATATGGTAAATATTTCCCAGCTCAGCAATATTGAGAAGGAACTTCAGGAAATCCATAAGAAGGCGCTCTCCCATATCATAGCAACTGATTTGGATACCCTGATTGCGACAGTGGCTGAGGTTCGTGCGGAAGAGGAGATACTGGACGGATACCTGATAGAATACAAGAACAGCCTGCTGGAGGCGGATGCTGCTGCGTATGATAGCCTGGTAAAAAATTACGAGACCATGAAATACGAGATAGCGAACCTGATGGCATTTAGTGGAAATGCGGAGAAAGAGACAGCATTTGCCCTTGCAAACGGAACGATTAAACAGTGCAGTGACGAGATGCAGCGTCAGGTTGAGATTATGATGGAATATGCACAGCAGAGTGCGACGCAGGCAAGCGAGGCTCTGACAGCGGAATACAGCAAGGCAGTATTTAAAAATACGGTCATTGTTGTCCTGAGTGTTGTTGCATTGTTTATTACGCTCTACAGTGTATTTATACTGATTATCAGAAAGCTGATTGTTGCAAATCATGAGATTAATGATATTATCAATGGCATTGACCAGAGCCAGGGCGATTTGACAAAGCGAATCAGCATCTTGTCCAACGACGAGATTGCCGACCTGGGAAATGGTATCAATACATTTATGGGCAAACTGCAAAGCATCATGAAAATGATTATCGAGAACTCCAGAAAACTCGAGGAGGTTGTCAGCGAAGTGCAGGAGAGCGTGCGGACTTCCAATGACAGTGCTTCGGATTTGTCAGCAGTCACGGAGGAGCTGTCTGCCACGATGCAGGAAGTCGGGCATTCCGCGACGATTATCAACCAGAATGCGGATTCCGTGCGCAGCGAGGTTGAGATGATTGCCGATAAGTCAAGCAGCATCAACGACTACTCTAAGAAAATGAAAGAAAATGCAGATAAGATGGAGTCGGACGCGAAGACAAACATGCAGGAGACAAGCACGAAAGTCCAGGAGATTCTCGAGGTGCTGAATCAGGCGATTGAGGACAGCAAGAGCGTTGAGCAGGTTAATGGGCTGACAAATGATATCCTCAATATCTCCAGCCAGACAAATCTTCTTGCGCTGAATGCTTCCATAGAGGCCGCGCGTGCAGGGGAGGCTGGAAAGGGATTTGCAGTTGTTGCGGATGAAATCAGGCAGCTTGCCGCTTCAAGCCGTGAGACGGCGAACCGCATCCAGGAGATTAACGGTGTGGTTATCAACGCGGTTCACAATCTTGCAGGCCACTCCAATAATCTGGTAGAGTACATGACAGACGCGATTCTGCCGGAGTTTGAGAATTTTGTCAGCAGCGGTGAGCAGTACCGGGATAATGCCACATACATAGAGGGTGTCATGAATGAGTTTACCGCAAAGACAGACGACCTCAAGCGGGCGGTTGATGAGATTGCGAAATCGATTGAGACCATTACAGATGCAATTGAGGAAGGTGCAAGGGGTGTCACTGGCGCTGCGGAAAGTACGCAGGTGCTTGTTGAGGATATGGAAAATATCAGCAACAGGATGGATGAAAACCAGCAGATTGCGGCAGCCTTGCAGAAAGAAACGGATGTGTTTAAGAACTTCTGATTCTGAATATGCGCAGCCCCGTGCACAATGCGTATAATACACGCATGGAAGTATGCCGCAGAAGCGGCGCATGGGGCGCGCGGCGAGTAGGGAAGATGACTCTTCCCTACTCGATTAATAGCGTTGAACAAAAAGTTCGCCAGGCTTTGGCTTTGGCGGACTTTTATTCTGCACACGGGCGGAGGGTCATTCCCCTACTCGATTTCGAAGACATGAAAGGACAGAGAATAATGAAAAAGTGTGTGATTGTAGGTGCAGGCGTGTGTGATTCCGGGCAGTTAAGGAAGCGAGCGGTAATCAAGGAAGGAGACCTGTGTATTGCGGCGGACGGAGGACTGGATTATCTGCTGGAAGCCGGAATAACACCTGATATTGTATTAGGGGACATGGATTCCCTGAGGACGCGGGAGGCACTCGCTGCTTTATCTGTGAAAAGGCTTCCGGAGGAGAAGGACGATACCGACATGCTTGCGGCAATCAAGGAGGGACTGTCCGCGGGATTCCGGAAATTTGAGCTTTATGGTGCACTTGGCGGGCGGCTGGACCATACACTTGCAAATATCCAGAGTCTTTTATACCTGTTAAACCGGGGCGCGCGCGGTACGCTTTATGGTGACGGGCTGTCGGTTTTCCTGATTCGGAATGAGAGCATTTCGTTTGTGGCAGATGAAGCGAAATGCGGGAGAAGGATTTCTGTGTTTGCTTTTGGCGGAGATGCAGACGGCGTTTCCGAGGTGGGGTTGAAATATACACTGGACCATGTCCTGTTAAAGCAGGAGTTTGCGGTTGGGGTGAGCAATGAGTTTACAGGCAGACATGCCATGATAGAAGTGCAGAATGGCATGCTGCTGATATGCATGGAAATAAAATAATATTTTTATGAAATAATGGTTGGAAATCATGGAAAGAAAAGATACAATATAGTTATGTAGGATTTACAATCAGGAGGAGTATCAATGATATACACATTTTCAACATGGCTTCTGTTTTTTTACTTTTACTGTTTTCTGGGCTGGCTGTGGGAGACATGCTATGTGTCTGTGTTAAAGGCAAAATGGGTAAACAGGGGGTTTATGAGGGGACCGTTTCTTCCGATATATGGCTCCGGGGCAATCGTCGTTTTAATTTTTACGCTGCCCTTTCGGACGAATGCAGGGCTTGTGTTTGTCGTGGGAATGACAAGCGCTACATTATTGGAATATTTTACCGGAGCGGCAATGGAAAAGATGTTCCATGTCAGGTACTGGGATTACAGCAAGCAGCGCCTGAACCTGAATGGTCATATCTGTGTCACGTCGTCGCTTGCCTGGGGGTGTTTTTCAGTCATCCTTACATTATACGGACATACGCCGGTGGAACGCTTTGTGCTGAATATGAATACAAATGTTTTGGAGGTGTTGGTGTTTGTGCTCACGGTCTATATTTCCATTGACATGGCAGAAAGCATCCGCGAAGCGATTAACCTCAAAGAGGTTCTTCTTGGGCTTGAGGAGAACAATGAAGATTTCCGCAGGTTTCAGAAGCACATTGAGGTTGTTTCGGCATTTTATGGCGGCGAGATAAAGGAGAAATCGGAAGCAGGGCTTCGCAGGATTAATTCGGCACTGGAATCAGGAAAGGAAATGTATGACAGGCTGGGTGAGAGCAGCAGAAATTCAAAAGCTGCAATTATGGAAAGGGTAAACAGTGCAAGAACAAAAAGGGAGTATGGACGTATGAGTTCGCTTTTAAAGCGAAATCCACAGGCAACATCAAGAATGCATGAGGAGGCATTTTCCAGGTTTGTTGAGTTTACAGGAGAAAATACGGACGAGTAGGCAACAGGAAAGCGTAAACAAGTATATGAAGAGTGGGGATAAAAATGGTACAGAAAATAAAAGACAGGTTTGGAAAATATATTGCAAGAACAGATTCGCAGCTGTGGATTTACAACACAATTATCTTAATAGAAATTTTAGCGCTCACCATTCTTGTGGCAATAGAGTTTTTTATGGGATACGAGCAGGATGGGCTTCTGGTGATGGCTGCCCTGTGGGTCTATCTGGTAGCCATGGCACTGCTGGCAAATTATTATCCAAAAAAAGTTCAGCTTTTTTATGCGCTGGTTGTGGCTCCTGTAAACCTTGTGGTTTTTCCTTTTATGTTCCTGTGGGCTGAGGGCGGGGGTATCGAGTCGGGAATGCCGGTCTGGCTGACATTTGGGATTCTGCTTGTATGTATTATGACCAGCGGGATATATTTTAAAATATTGTTGGCAGTTACGGTGGTGACGGACGTGATGATTATTCTATACGGTTATTTCCACCAGGAGACCTTTAAGTATATTGACAATGATTTTTATTACTATCAGGATAACCTGATTGCAGTCCTGGTAGTGGCAGGTACGATTGGGCTGATTTTAAAATACCAGCGGTATGTACAGACCAGGCAGACAAAAAGAATCGAAGATGCTGTCATGGAAGCGGAACAGGAGAAGCTGAATGCACAGAAGGCAAATGTTGCAAAGACAAACTTTCTGGCAAACATGTCACATGATATCAGAACACCGATGAATGCGATTGTCGGCATGACGGATATTGCGAAGTATAATATTGATGACAAGGAAAAAGTACAGGAGTGCCTGAATAAGATTACCGCATCTTCTACGCAGCTGCTGAACCTGTTAAACAATATACTGGATATGTCCGAGATTGAGATGGATACGTTAAAGCTGAAAGAGGGGCAGTTCAGTATGACGGAATTGGCGGAAAACATTCAGGTTGTGCTGGCGCAGATGGCAAGGGGGCGGAAAGTCGAGTTTGAAATGACGTGTGATGTAGAGCATGAAAACCTGCTGGGGGATTCCGTCCGGCTGCGGCAGGTTATGATGAATATCATCAGCAATGGCATTAAGTACACGGATGCATTTGGAAAAGTGAGTGTTTCTATTACAGAGGCTGCAATGAATGACAGTGACTATGCGGAATTTGATATTATTGTGACGGACACTGGTGTCGGAATGACGCAGGAGTTTATCGAGAACCATATCTTTAAACCATTTGAGCGTTCCGAGGACAGGCGGGTGCAGAAGGTCGAGGGCAGCGGCATTGGCATGAGCATTTCAAAAAGTATCATAGATGCCATGGGGGCAACGCTTGCGATTGAAAGTACGGTCGGTGTCGGCTCAAGGTTTTCCATCCATGTGCGGCTAAAAAAAGATAAGAATGTACAGAAAAATTTCAAGGTGGAGGATGGCATAGCAATACTTGATGCTTCTGGGAAAAATATACTGGTCGTGGAAGACAATGACATGAATATGGAAATCATAAAGGCGATTCTTGAGCGCACCCATGCACATGTGATTTGCGCGTGGGATGCCGAGGAGGCAATTGATATCTTTGGTAAATCAAAGGAGGGGCATTTTGACCTGATATTGATGGATATCCAGATGCCGGGGATGGACGGATATGGTGCGGCGAGGGCGATACGCAGCATGGACAGAAAGGATTCCATGTCGATTCCCATCATGGCAATGACGGCAAATGCGTTTGCACAGGATGTGGAGAAGGCTTTTGATGCCGGAATGAACGCACATCTTGCAAAGCCGATTGATGTGGATGAGCTGTTCCAGAAGATGTATCATTTTTTCTATACATAATATTTTCACGGAAAGGGAAAAACTATGCAGACAATTGATAGAAACCGGCTTTTCCGATTAGGCGAGCTACTTGATGAAAGTGTGGCGGAAGGTCAGATTGCCGGAGGATGATGTCACATTCCTGATGATGCTGCAGATAAGGGATTCAGGAACGTTTACACTGACGAGAAAACTGAGAAATGTGCTGGCAGCAGCAATCGGAAGGGAATGCATTTAAGAAAAAGCAGGCAAATAATAAAGCCTGCTTTTTTCATAAACATATATAGTCATTATACAACATCCTGGAGCTGCGCGGTGTAGAGTCTGTAGTAGGCGCCTCTTTTTGCCATAAGCTCCCGGGCATTTCCTTCCTCCACGATGCCGCCGTTGTCAATGACAAAGATGCGGTCTGCTTTCTGTATGGTGGACAGTCGGTGTGCAATGACAAATGAGGTGCGTCCTTTCAGAAGGGCTTCAATGCCGTCCTGGACCAGCAGCTCCGTCTTGGTGTCAATGCTTGAGGTTGCCTCATCCAGAATCAGTATTTTTGGCATACTGACCATTGTCCGTGCAAAGGCAAGCAGCTGTTTCTGTCCCACGGAGAGTCCGCCGCCGCGTTCCTCGAGCTTCGTGTTGTAGCCGTCAGGAAGCTTTGCGATAAAATCATGTGCATGGACTGCCTTGGCAGCTGCGATGATTTCCTCGTCAGTGGCATCCAGCTTTCCATAGGCGATATTTTCACGGATAGTGCCTGTAAACAGGAAATTGTCCTGCGTCATAATGCCCATCTGCTGCCGGAGACTCTCAATGCTGACGCCCTTGATATCATGCCCGTCAATCCGGATAATCCCTTTCTGGATATCATAAAAACGGCTGATGAGGTTGACAATGGTTGTTTTTCCGGCGCCAGTCGGTCCCACGAGGGCAATTGTCTCACCTGGCTTGATGTGGAAGCTCACATCATTGAGAACGTTTGTGTTTTCGTCATAGGAGAATCCAACATGTTCAAAGTCTACTGCACCGATAATTTCCGGCATCTGTGTCACGCCGTCGGCGTCCACGATTTCCGCGCCAGTGTCGAGAATCTCAAAGATTCGCTCTGCGCCGGAAATGTTTGTAATCAGCTGGTTATAAAAGTTGCTCAGGTTCATGATTGGCTGCCAGAACATGGAAATATAGGTGCCAAATGCAACAAGGGTACCCACTGATACGTTATCGACACCGAGTACCATGATGCCTGTAAACCACAATGATACATTGCCAAGCCCCCAGCAGAAATCCACGACAGAACCAAAAGCATCTGCGTACCGCACGGCATCCATGAAAGAGTGCTGGTGCTCATCGACAAGGGAACGGAACGTTTCTTTTGTTTCCGTCTCCGCCGTAAAACTCTGGATAATCCGTATGCCTGACAAATCCTCATGCACAAATGCATTGAGGTTGGAGGATTTCTTGCGGAATATCTGCCAGCGCTTATGCGAACGTACCTGGATAAACCATACTCCGATCATCATAAGGGGAATGCTTACCAGTGCCGCCGCGGCAAGCTTTGCATTTTTGAAGAACATAATACCGACTACCGCGCAGATTGTGATAAAATCCGGTATCAGTGTCGTGACACTGTTGGAGAGTACATCCTTCAAGGAATTGATGTCTCCGATAATGCGGGCAAGGATTTTTCCTGTCGGCCTGCTGTCAAAAAACTTGAAATCCAGTGTCTGTATATGTGTGTAGAGCTGCTGCCGGATTGTGACAAGTACCTTGTTGCACACCTTTGCCATAATGTACATGCGTGCCTTGACCAGAATAATCAGAATCGCATTTAACACAAGCGCGATGGCAGCAAGGCGGTACAGGCCGTTGTAGTCGCCGGTTGAAATATGGTTGTCAATGGCAGATTCAATGATGAGTGGGTTTATGAGACTCACACATACACAGTATGCCATGATTAACAGGACAACAAATATGGAAACCTTGTGTGCAAGCAGATAGGAAAACAGTCTTCCCAGTGTTTTAAGCTTGCCGACTTCCTTCAGGTTTTCGTCTTCTTTGCAGGAATTAATTGCCATGATATGCGCCTCCTTCCTCGGACGCAGTGGTGATGCTGATGTCAGACGGTTCACCGTACTGCGATACATAAGTGGTATAGTAGAGCCCCTTTTTTGCAAGCAGCGTGTCATGCGTGCCACGCTCCGCGATGGAACCGTTTTCCAGAACAATAATTTCATCTGCGTGGCGCACGGCGCTGATGCGGTGGGCAATAATCAGCTTGGTGGTATCAGGCAGCGCATTCAGGGTTTTTTGTATCTCATGCTCCGTTTCCATGTCAAGTGCGGATGTCGAGTCATCCATAATCAGTATGGGCGTGTGCTTTGCAAGCGCCCTTGCGATGCTGATGCGCTGTTTCTGGCCGCCGGAAAGCCCGACGCCGCGCTCCCCGATAACGGTCTCATACTCATCCGGCATCTTTTCGATAAAGCTGCTTGCCTGTGCATCCCTGGAAGCCTTTCTCACGATTGCCTCATTAATATAATCCCTTTTTCCTAACTTCACATTTTCATTGATGGTGTCTGAGAATAAGAATACATCCTGCATCACAATGGAAATGCTGCTCCGCAGCTGTTTTAATGAAAGCTCCCTGATGTCCACGCCGTCAAGGCGGATACATCCGTCAGTGGCGTCATAGAGCCGCTGCAATAACTGTATTACCGATGTCTTGCCTGCGCCCGTGGCACCCATGATGCCGATAGTGGAGCCTGCATCTGCCTCAAAAGTGATGTCATGCAGGATTTCGTGCATGTCTTCTTTGTGGAAGGAGACATGTGAGAATTCAATCTTACCCTGTACCTTATCCAGTATGGCAGGATGTTTTGCTTCGGTAATGGCAGGCTTCTGCGCATAAATTTTGACAAGCTTCTTGTTGGAGGCGATGCCGGCAGAAAAGCCGTTTGACAGCCACCCGAGCATTTCCATGGGCCACACAATATTGTTGGAGTACTCAAGAAACGCGCCGAGCACGCCAAGCGTAATCGTGCCCTGAATGACAAGGCGTCCGCCAAGCAGAAGTATGGTCATGGGCAGAAGCTTTGTGATAATCTGCAGGTATGGGTAGTAGCGCACAAACACTTTGGACTGTCTCATGTTGAGCTCGTAATAGCGCTGGTTATGCGAGAGGAATTTGTTAATCTCAAACTTCTCCCTTGCAAATGCCTTTACGGTCCGCACGCCGGCAAGATTTTCCTCTGCCACGGTATTGAGCGCCGCATTCTCCTCGCTGATGTCTTCGTAGATGGAGCCGAGACGGTGTTCCATGCTGACGGCAATGAATGCGGAGATGAACATGGCAATTGTCGGTATGACGGCAAGCGGTGCATGGAGCCGGTACATACAGAAAAGAACAATGCATGTGTGGAAGATGACCTCAATAATTAACATACTGACATAGGACAAAGTATCCCACACCCTGTCAATATCGTCCTTGACACGTGCCATGAGCTCCCCGGTATTTGTCTTGTCGAAAAAACTGCTGCTTAGACCCTGGATGTGGTCAAACAGGTTTTTGCGCATGTCTGACGCGATGGAGGAGCCCACCTTGTCAAAGGTGTATTCCTTCGTGTATTGGAATATGCAGCGCCCGACACCGACAATGAGGATTCCGCCAAGCAGATAGGGCAGTATCGCCAGATTGCCGCCCAGTATGACATCATCAATGATATGCATGGTGAGCATTGGCGCCAGCATGTCAAGGGAAACACTGATAATCAGCGATGTAATGGCAAAGAGGTAGTGCCACTTGTATTCCCAGATATAGGTTGATAGTTTCTTTCTCATAAAAGTTCGATTCCTCCCTCTGATTATCCGTAACAGGGAGACAAAGCCTGGACTGTTACGGTTTTCTCCAGTGTACTGGACTGATAAAAAGGTATAAAAAAACCCCATGGTAAAATCACCATGAGGTCAAATGACAATACGGATTTATCAGATACAGAATACCCCGGAGATAATTTTACTATTGAAAAATATGATAGAGTGATTGTTGCCGGCATTGTTTAACTTATTTAACATAGTACTACCTCCTTTCTGAAATGACAAATAATTGGTTACTTCATTAAACATACTCTCATTTGAAATGAATGTCAACTGATTTTTATTGAATCTTAAAATATTATTTTTGAAATGATTGCGCATGCATGGAAAAAAGTGTATACTTTATACGGAGTATCAAAATGTGTTATTTCAAATACTATTTTATTATGATATAAAAAGGAGAATGAAGATGAGCAAGAAAACAACCGTATTAATGATTCTCGACGGCTACGGACTGAATGAAAAGACAGAGCACAATGCCGTAGCAATTGGGAAGACACCCGTTATGGACAGGCTGATGAAGGAGTATCCGTTTGTAAAGGGAAACGCAAGCGGGATGGCAGTAGGGCTTCCTGACGGACAGATGGGCAACTCCGAAGTGGGGCATCTGAATATGGGTGCCGGAAGGATTGTCTATCAGGAGCTGACAAGAATTACCAAGGAGATTCAGGATGGCACGTTCTTTGAGAATCCGGCGCTGATGGAAGCAGTTGAGAACTGTAAGGCAAAGAACTCTGCGCTGCACCTGTTCGGACTTTTATCAGACGGCGGTGTGCACAGTCACAACACACATTTATACGGACTGCTGGAGCTGGCAAAAAGGAATGGGCTGTCAGAGGTATTCGTGCACTGTTTCCTTGACGGACGTGATACGCCCCCGGCATCCGGAAAAGGGTTTGCGGAGGAGCTTGAGGCAAAGATGGCGGAAATTGGCGTCGGCAAGATTGCCTCTGTCATGGGACGCTATTATGCCATGGACAGAGACAATAACTATGACCGTGTTCAGAAAGCATATGAGGCAATGACCGAGGGCAAGGGCGAGCAGGCAGCATCCGGCCCGGAGGGAATCCAGAAATCCTATGACAATGATAAGACGGACGAGTTCGTGCTTCCTACCGTTGTGGCAGAGGACGGAAAGGCAATCACTACAATCAAGGACGGTGATTCCGTTATTTTCTTTAATTTCAGGCCTGACCGTGCAAGAGAGATTACAAGGGCATTCTGCGATGATGATTTCAAGGGATTTGACAGAAAGCGGCTCGACCTGAAATATGTCTGCTTCTCGGACTATGACCCGACGATTCCGAATAAGTCCGTTGCATTCCACAAGATTGCAGTGACAAATACCTTTGGCGAGTGGCTTGCCGCCAACAATATGACTCAGGCAAGGATTGCCGAGACAGAGAAGTATGCGCATGTCACGTTCTTTTTCAACGGCGGCGTGGAGGAGCCGAACAAGGATGAGGACAGGGTGCTTGTCCCATCCCCGAAGGAAGTGGCGACTTACGACCTGAAACCGGAAATGAGTGCCTACACGGTATGCGACAAGCTGACAGAGGCGATTCGCTCTGGCAAGTATGATGTAATTATCATTAACTTTGCAAATCCGGACATGGTAGGGCATACCGGTGTCGAGGATGCCGCAATCAAGGCGGTTGAGGCAGTGGACGAGTGTGTCGGCAAGGCAGTGGATGCAATCCTTGAGGTAAACGGTACCATGTTTATCTGTGCAGACCATGGCAACGCGGAGCAGCTTGTCGATTATGAGACGGGCGCGCCGTTTACGGCACACACCACGAATCCGGTTCCGTTTATCCTTGTAAACTATGATCCGGCGTATACGCTGCGGGAAGGCGGATGCCTTGCGGACATCGTTCCGACGCTCATTGAGACGATGGGAATGCAGCAGCCGACAGAGATGACAGGAAAATCATTGCTGGTGCGCAAATAATACAATAATTGCTGCAAAAATAGATAATTTGCAGATGAAAAGCAAGGTGTAAGGTCTTGGCGGACTGTTAAGGCATTACACCTTGTCTGGCTTGGATGATAAGGAGGGGTTTTCATATGGATGCTTTAAAAAAAGAAGATTTTTATACAATTGAGGATATTTATGCATTACCGGATGGGGTGCGTGCGGAGCTGGTTGATGGAAAAATCTATTATATGGCGTCACCAGGACGGACGCATCAGAAACTTCTGCAATTTTTTAGCAAAACAATAGGAAATTATATTGATTCCCATAATGGCGGATGTGAAATATATCCGGCTCCATTTGCCGTTTTTCTTGAGAAAAATGACACGACTTATTTTGAACCCGATATTTCGGTAATCTGTGACACCTCCAAGCTGGATGAAAAAGGATGCCATGGCGCGCCGGACTGGATTATCGAGATTGTGTCTCCTGGCAACAAAGCCATGGATTATTTTACGAAACTGATGAAGTATCAGGCTGCGGGCGTCCGGGAATATTGGATTGTCGACCCGTCAAAGGAACAGATTATGGCATATCAGTTCGAGGGAAAAGTAATGATGGAGCAGTATTCCTTTGGAGAAGATGTGCCTGTCGGAATCTATGAGGGATTTTCCATAAAGGTACAATTGTAGAAAAAATGCACAAAGAATAAAAATATATTGGAAAAAATTAGTCAACAATGATATACTATTTATGATAGATTCCTAAAAATATTATGGAATTCTTATAAAAATGACAATGCCATGGGAGATGAGGCTGGTGATAAATATGAGGATCGCATACAATTTACTGATTCTTAGTATATTATTGGTATGTATATGGTTTGTGTATGTCAGTGTGGACAGTAAGGCATATTACAGAAAAATTTTCAGGGGGATACTCTGGGCGGCAGTGGTGATGTATATCAACAGGCTGGTCGGCGTTGCGTATGACGAGGGATTTCTGCCCTGTGTGGAATGGCTGCTTGTGATGGAACGGACAATCCACTATTTCCTTACGCTTGCCATATATACACTATATGCTTACTTTATCTTCTGCCTTGTCGGACAATTCCATTATTATCCAAGGAAGCGTAAAATCACATTCTGGCTGTTAAATTTTGTGATGAATGCACTGATACTGACATCGCCGTGGACACATGCGATATTTTATGTCGAGGATGGTGTGTCTTACCATGGTAAGCTTTTTTTTCTGCTCGTGTTTACAAGAGGGCTGTATGCAATTATGGCAACTGTGTACGCACTGATGAAGCGGAAGCTTATGATAAAAATTTTCGGGCAGAGCATCATACTGCTGGCAGTCTTTACCATAATCCAGGTGATAGAATATCTGATTTATCAGGATGAGACACTGTATTACTCAACCTTGATTGTGAACATCATTATTTTCCTGCTCACGATTACCATGGTGGAGTTTTATAAGGACGGAGCGACAGAGCTTCTCAACAAAAGGGCGTTTCGGCAGTTTATAGACAGGGAGATAGGCAAGCCGGGGACGCGTGTAGTCTATCTGATAAAATTAAAGAATTATGAGTATCTCCGCCAAAACTGTCATGAACCTTCTGTCATGGTACTGGTGAAACAGCTTGCGGAATACATGAAAGAATACGCAATGCTGTCATCCATCTATTACTTTGATGACGGCAAATATGGGATTGTTGTGCGGCAGAGGGACAGGTTTGACGAAACGGCATTCCTTGAAAAACTAAAGGAACGGTTTTGCGTGCCATTCGAGTTAAATGGCGCGAGAATTAATCTGTCACTGTTTGTTGCCATGATGGATGTCAGCGAGGGAAAAATCAATAAAAATAATTTTTACCGCTATTTTGCGGCATGTGACGATTTAAAGTATAAGAGTTCGGACTTGATAGAGTTTGTCCGCAGTGACAATCTCGGACTGGATGAGCTGCAGAAGTACAGGAATATTGAGGATGCCATTGAGCGGGCGCTTGTGGAGAATGAGTTTGAGATGTACTACCAGCCGATTATTTCCACACGGACAGGAAGGGTGGTTTCCGCAGAGGCGCTGATCCGGCTAAAGGACCGCGTATTGGGATTTGTCTCGCCGGAAGATTTTATACCGATTTCAGAAAATAATGGCAAGATTCTGGAAATCAGCGAGTTTGTCATAGACAGTGTATTTCGCTTTGTCAAGGAAAAAAATATTGCGGAAATGGGGATGGATTTTATTGAGATGAATCTTTCTGCAATGCAGTGTATGGATAAAAACTTGACGGAGAAGCTACAGTATTACATACAGAAATATGATATCGACCCGCGGCAGATTAACCTGGAAATAACAGAGACTGCAACAAATTTTGATGAACAGCGCCTGAAAGAGCAGCTTCTGGATGTCAAGAAGCTGGGATTTACTTTTTCACTGGACGATTATGGGACGGGATATTCCAATCTCGTGCGCGTGCTGGAATACCCCGTGGATGTGATTAAGCTTGACAAAAGCATTGTGTGGGCAGCGTTTACGGACCGTGACAGCTTTGTGACCATCAAGAATTTGATTTCCATGTTTCATGACGTGCGCAGGAAGCTTGTCGCAGAGGGTGTGGAGAACCGCGAGCAGATGAGCACACTCAGGGAGCTGGGATGTGACTACATACAGGGGTACTTTTATTCCCGTCCGGTTCCTGCAGATGAATTCATAGAATATACCAGGAACATGAATAACGAGTAGACAATATAAAAATATATGATACAGGAAACCGCTGCATGATGGTTTCCTGTATTTTTTCTGCCAAATTGGGAAATACTGTCTATGATATGGAATACATTTAATAATCAGGAGGTCGGCTATGAAAACAATACATTTAAAGATTACGGATGTGCATGCGCGGGAGGTGCTGGATTCACGGGGGAATCCGACCGTGGAGGCAGTCGTCACAGTCAATGACTGCTGTGAAGGAAGGGCAAGCGTACCGTCGGGTGCAAGTACTGGTAAGTTTGAGGCAGTGGAGCTTAGGGATGGCGAGATGCGCTATATGGGACTTGGCGTAGAGAAGGCAGTCAATAATGTAAACACCAAGATAAAGGATAAACTTATCGGGATGGATGTGTGTAACCAGAAGATGATTGACCATGTTCTTGTCGATACGGACGGAACGGACAATAAGGGAAATCTGGGTGCGAACGCCACACTGAGCGTATCAATGGCAGCAGCACGTGCGGCGGCAAATGCGATTGGAATGCCGCTTTACAGATATCTGGGTGGTGTCAAGACGGACAGGCTTCCTGTTCCCATGATGAATATTTTAAACGGCGGAAGGCATGCGACAAACACTGTAGATTTTCAGGAATTTATGATTATGCCTGTCTCTGCGGCGAATTTCCGCGAGGCTTTGAGAATCTGTGTCGAAATTTACCATAACCTCAAAAAAATCTGCCAGAAAAGAGGGCTGTCGACAGGCGTGGGCGATGAGGGGGGATTTGCGCCGGATTTGCCGGATGCGTTTGCGGTGCTTGACCTGATTGTGGAAGCAGTCAAGGCTGCGGGATATGTTCCGGGACACGATATCAAGATAGCGCTGGATGTGGCGGCTTCCGAACTGTATGATGAGGCTGACGGAAAGTATCATTTCAACGGGGAGACAGAGCTGAAACGCAGACAGGCTTCTGCAAATGGAAACGGGGCATGTGCATGCTATGAGGCAGGCAAGGAGTTTGACGTGAAAGACAATGAACCGGTCATCACACGCTCCACGGAGGAAATGATTGCCTACTATGAACAGCTGATAGAGCGGTATCCCATTATATCCATTGAGGACGGTCTGGCAGAAGATGACTGGGACGGATGGGCGGAGCTTACAAAACGCATCGGTGACAAAGTCCAGCTTGTGGGGGACGATCTCTTTGTGACAAATACAAAGCGTCTGGATGCCGGAATCAAGAAGAAGGTTGCAAATGCCATTCTCGTAAAGGTAAACCAGATTGGTACGGTGAGTGAGGCGATAGAGGCTGTGGAAATGGCGCAGAACAATGCCTACAAGGCTGTTATCAGCCATAGGAGCGGAGAGACAGAGGACTCCTTTATCGCGGACCTGGCAGTGGCGATGAATGCCGGGCAGATAAAGACAGGGGCGCCATGCAGGAGTGACAGGGTGGCGAAATATAACCAGCTGCTGCGAATCGAGGAGGAGATTGACCTTGTCTCAAAGTACCTGAATCCCTTTAATAAAATATAGTTTCGAAAAAGGGGCGGTTAACGCCTCTTTTTTTGAAATGAGAAGAAAATTAGGATGATTTTCAGACTTTTTATGTGCGGGCATGGTTATAATAAAAAATTAACATAAATTTTTGAAATAATATAATAAA
>ERZ778504.481-NODE-481-length-41447-cov-7.583108_pt1 | contig 41447 bp, 27 predicted proteins | sample MGYA00510046_ERZ778504 | MGnify/ENA primary metagenome ERZ778504 (study PRJEB29527, sample SAMN07138964) | mouse gut metagenome | material: feces | host: mouse | place: China:Nanjing | collected 2016-01-25 ...
ATTTTCTGCTTGCCTTGTCGTTACTTCTTCCCTCCTGAAAAATAATCATTCTATTATTCCTTTTTTGTGTGGGAATAAGTAAAAGCATAAGTATTTTGAATATTTTTGTTTTTCAAGTATAAACGATAATAGCATGAAAAAAACAGTATTATTTTTGACAGTTGTTGTAATTTGTTTGGTGTCGTGTACAGCAAGTAGGTCTGTTGTTTCTAATTCTGCGAATCTTGAAAAGTACAAATATGCTTCTCTCGTTGATGTTATGAATTATAGCGGTTCTGCTGCATTGATGGATATTGAGGTAAAAGTTTATGACGCGTTGGAATCAACAAGATTAGAAGTGATTGGTGATAAACGAATTAATGAATTATCTTTTGAGCAAAAAAAACAATTACTACTTGTTCGATTCTCTGCATCACAAAATGATGAAGAATCTGTTGTAAGTGTAAATTTCGTAGATTATATGACAGGTAAGCCTGTTGCATCTTGTAGAGGTGCTTGGGGTTTGGGATGGGATAAAAATGGAGATATGAAAGGAGCAATCAATAGAGTTGTAGAACAAATAAAAAAATTATTTCCAGCTAACTAATTTTTATATAGTTCATTCCTATACTCTTAAACCTTGGTCTGGTGGTAAATTTTGAAAAAGGTATATAAGACAGGAATCACAGATATTTCCCACCACCAGACCTTTTACAAGTTAAGGCTGTTTTCTGGTCATTATTTTCCTGTTCTGCTAAGGATGCCAATAAAAAGTGAAGTGTAATTTTGAGTTGGCAATCCTGTTTCAACTGTGTGCTATGTTCTTTAGTTTGTGGGGTTTGCCTTTAGTATCTTTGCATCATAATTATACAAGATAAATAGTTTTTCAAATCCCACTTTCACAATCATTGCGCAATGAACAATAATGATAAAGAAGTTATTGCTTCTGGTTGGTTTGGACTGGAACATCACAGGGAAATACATACGGTTGACTTTTACCGTCATATTGGAATGGAAACCTTGTGTGCCCTCTATCCTGACTTATTCAAGCCGGAAATTTGGCTGTCTGAAAATCCACCTAAAATCAGGCAGCCTAAAAAGAAGTTAGTAAAGCGAAGCAAGTAAGATTGTTGTAAATGAAGAAAGCCGTATTCCTGTTATTTTGGGGTACGGCTTTTTTGTCTGGTGGACATTTTTAAAAATTCAGTCCTATATAAGTTTTGAAATTTTTTCCACCAACTCCGGTTTCATGGCTATAAGTCTGTATGCTCCACCTTTAGCGTTAGAAAGACAAGACTCATCGTAATAATCTTTAATCGTATGGTCTGTTAGAGTGAAATATACCTTTTCTGTTCCGGCTTTTATTCCGTATTCTTTGAAAAATATTCCATGAGCTTTGAAGATAACCTTTAGCCTTTCCCGTATTGATTTTATGGGTATATATTCTTTTCTTTCTATTTCCGGCTGAAATTCTCTCCATATATCTATCAATACAGACGCCTCAAACCTTTTTTCCTTTGCTTGCTGTTCTCCATAGGACTTAATCATTTTATCCATTTTTCCTTTTTGATAATCAGCCTGTTCAATTCCAGCTTTCCCGATAGTATTGTAGGCGTTGATAATGTATTCCGCATCCTCAAACTCTTTAAGTATTTCCGTCTGGGCGTCCATGTCATAATCCGGTTCGGTTGCCTGTAACTGGCGCAATCTTTCCAAATGGCTGACAATCTTTTTCCATAAATCCTTCTTGCTTGCCTTCCGCATGTACATCTTATCGTCCTCTCCGACCCCTTTGGTGTCATCGGTAAAATTGATATTGAAATGTCCTGTGGCAAGGTAGGCATTCCGTAAATTTATAGCCGAAGTATAGTATCTTTTCACCCTTTCCTCATTATAGAGGTTATCCACTGAAAAATAATTCAGATGCTTTTCTTCATCCAGTAATAAGGCATAATTCACTCTCTCCATATCCTTTAATATAGCTTTCTTGTCGGTGTCGGTTGTGGCTTCGCTGTATCTTTCCATGAGCGAACAATGGGTAACTTCATACTGTCGGATAGTGGAATCAATTTCTTCATCGGTCTTAATCTCCATTTCCTCATTCGTATTAGAAATAACGGTCAGCAAATTGTAAGTATTTCCGTCCTCATATTTATTTCTAAAACGTCCCTGTGCCTGTATTGCTTCTGTAAAAGGGTCTACGATTGAGTGGGGAATATTGCAGTTTGACAATAGCAATACGTCCGGCTTTGTAGTCGTAAATATGTCTACTGCCGAAAAGAAACGGCAGGTAAAGAAATTAAACTTAGCCAAAGGCAAATCAAGATTTTCGTAGCTTCTTTTAAAATCACAACCTTTCAGTTTCTTCACACTTTCCTTTGAACAGAATACTTTATATTCATCTTCCTTTATCACATTATGGCTCAAAAGAAAATTAATCATTTCATTTATTCCCTGTGTCGTATTGTAAAACAAACACACGCATTTGCTGTTCCGGCTTAGTTCCCTTAACTGTTGCATGACTGTCCGGTTAAAACTACGGGTAACAATTAGGCTCATATCTTTCCTGTAATCGAAAGTCGGGGTTATCTTCCACAGTTCAAAACCTTGCTCCCGAAGTGCAGGGTGGCGCATTTGTAGAGGAGTTGCAGATACTAAAGCCTTTCTATCAAATTTAAAGAAATCATTTATAGGCTGTGATATTCGGGGTCTGTAATCCACATCCTGCGTAATCTTCTCACATTCATCGAACAAACAGAAATACTCTTTAAAAATATTGATGTTTAATTCCTGTGCGGCTTCTTTTATATTTTTAAAACTTTCGGGAGTAGTGATTAGCTTTTTGTATGTAATTGACTTATTATTCAAATACTTTTTTATTTCTGATTTTGTACAGAGAGCATATACAGGTAATAAACCATCCTCTCTCTCCGTTTTTCCAATAATAACGGGAACATTCGGCTCTATAATAATAGAGTGGCGTTTAGCTTGAAATAACTCGCAATGAGTTGCTCCGATGCCTGTTAATGTCTTGGCAAGTATCACGTTTGACTGTATTTCATTATAACCTTCCCTTTTTAAAGCATCAATTAAAAATTCTCCTTTGTTAATCAATACATTTATGGTTCTCATAACATTATCTGTTTTTTTGTTTGGGAATCCGTCTGGTGGAAATTTTGAAAATTTGTCCTTCTATATGGTTTTCAAAAAATGTTCACCAACCTTGAAAAACAGACCGGATATATAATCCTGCTTGTTTTCCGGATTCTTATTTGCGCTTCCAACCCTGCTGGAAGCATACAGACAATCGTAATGAGGTGCGCACCGTCAATCATTGATTGCGATACAAAAATATGGGCGTAAAAGGGGGTATTTTATGGTAAATTTCGAGGCTCGAAAATTACGTATCTTGGAAATCAAATAGTTATAGGGAAGAATAAAGTGAAAAAAGGGCTGATTTGGTTAGTTGTTCATCTGTTTTTTGGAAATCTTTCATCAACTTGGTAAGGGTAATGATGTTGTTCCTGTCGCATACATTGCTTGTGTCACCTAAGAGGTAACCGCAGAAATGGAGGACACACAGGCAAAGGATGGATTCTGTCTGGGGGTAATACTTTTTAGATGTATCGCATTGTAGTATTTCGCTAAGGATGGTTTTAATGATGATATAGCTTTTATGCCGCTCTGTTATGGCAGCAGGTACATTAATTACAGGTACGCTGAGTTGTCTGAAAGTGGGGGTACAAACGTAATCAGTACCATTGAAATTAATTATTTTTTCATAGGGCATATCCATATAATAGTCCTTTTCACAGTGGAATGCAGCAAACAAGGCTTTCAGGATAAGGGGATGGGTAATTTCTTTGCTTTTTCTTCCTGCTGTCATTTTGATTTTTAGCTGGTCGATATTAGCCGTTATGAATTGGTTGGTTTCTTCAATCAGGTCAGTTATTGGCATTTGCCTGTCTGCATAAATACCGTTGACTGAAAAATACAGGAATACCAGAAATCCCCAGAAGGCCTCTTTACGCAGGGACATTCTTTCTTCTGGTGTTAGTGTTATTTGTTTTTCATGCTCCTGTTGGTTGGCGTAAGTATGAACAGCATCCTCTCCCCAGTTTATATTTTCAAGGCATTGCTGTAAGTCTGTAAAGTTGTAGAATGCCCTTTTGTTGAAGTTTTTAGGGAGGGAGGCGACAATGGTATCGTATTTTGCCAGAAATATATCCAGTTCACCGGATGGCAGTAAATAAGGCTCTCCGTCTTCAAAATCAACGTCAGGAAAATATTTATTACAGTATTGCTGTACGTAGATAGCTTCTGGTGAATTATATGTCAGTGGCATGGTGTAAATTTTTCAGATTGTATATAACACCCAAAAATAAAAAAAATACCCCCTCACTCCAATAAAGAAGTGAGAGGGTTACTAAGTTAAAGTAAATTGCTCATGGCTGCGTCTACCTGTTCGTTTTCAAAACTGTCAAGGTAAATCTGCGTTACTTTTTCGCTGCTGTGTCCCATAGCTTCACAAATAATTGAAGTATTGACACCTGAGCGTTTTAGGACGGTCGCGAACGAGTGACGGGCAACGTAGGTAGTCAGGTCGATAGGTAGGTTTAGTTCTTCGCCAATGTCTTTTAGATGCTTGTTTACCTTAGTAATGACCTTATGTATTCTGTTCCTTTGTTGCTGTTCCGTTTTATGGAATGCAGAAAGAATAGGAAATATATACGGTCTGTCCTTTGTCTGGTATTTTTGGATTAACTCTACCGCTTTAGGCTGTAAAGGCAGTTTTATCAGCTTATGGGTTTTTGTACGAGTATATACCAAACGGTTATCAATAATGTGCGAATGGGTTATGTATGCCATATCGACAAAATTAATACCGCCCATGAAATAGGAAAAGGTAAACAAATCAACTGCAAGCTCTGTGTAAAAGCCTTTGTTTGTGTAGTCGTAATTTATGACTGCTGTAACATTGTCTTTTGTTATGGCTCGCTTTGCTGTTACTGAATGTAGCTTTGATACTTTATAAGACTTAAAAGGGTAGTAGTCTGGCTTGACATAGCCTTGCTCAATGGCAGTGTTGTAAATGGCTCGTAATGTACGAAAGCGGATGCCAATAGTATTTAGCGATGCTCCTTCATTTCGTTGCCATTCCTCAAAACGTTTTAGCCACGGTATGTCAATATCAGAAAAGTAAATGTCTAAATGCCCATTGAACTTTAACAGTGCTTTATAAACGTATTTGTACGATAATGCATAACCTATTCTTTTTGCTGAATTTAAACGTTCAATTTGCTTTAAAAACAGCTCTCCAACGGTCAGGTGTTTAGTTGGCTTATCGACTTTCTGAATAAGCGTCGTTGCTGTAAAGTCTTTGTTCTCAACCTTAAACTCAATCAATTGTTCTTGATATTGTTTAGTCTTCTCTGTAATTAGTCGTAAAATAGCGTTTCGATTAGGACAACTGCGTTTAGGTTGGTTTTTGGTAAAATCCCAAAACTGCGGATGAATAGAAACACCTATACTACTATATTTTTTCTTGCCATCTTTAGATATGCGAAGCATTAAGGGGTGTTCTCCGTTTGAAAGTGTCTTCGATGTGTAGTAAACGATTGAAATACAAGCGTTCATTGTTAAAATCCGGTTTAACTCCCGGTTTAACTTGACCATTAAAAACGCATGAAAAATACAGGCAAAAAGAAAAACCACCTACTTCCGTAAGTGGCTTATTCTCTGTGACCTCGGAGGGGCTCGAACCCTCGGCCCATTGATTAAGAGTCAATTGCTCTACCAGCTGAGCTACGAAGTCATCTTTTGCCGACAAGCAACAATTCTTGTTTGCGGGTGCAAATATGCAATTTATATTTGAATTTTGCAAGAAATGCCTGACTAATCTTCTTTAATGTTATGATAGACGTTGGTAACGTCTTCGTCTTCGTCCAGTTTGTCCAGAATTTTATCTACCTCAGCCCGTTGTTCCGGAGTTAATTCTTTCGTATCTGTCGGGATGCGGGTAAATTCACCGCTGACGATGTCGTATTTGTTTTCTTCCAGGTATTTCTGGATATTCCCATAGGCGTCGAAAGAACCATAGAGATTGATAATGCCATCTTCATCCTCAAAAATTTCATCTACTCCGTAATCAATCATCTCCAGTTCAAATTCTTCCGGCTCGAAATTTTCCGGCTTATTGATTTTAAAAACACATTTGCGGTCAAACATGAAGTCCAGAGAACCGGTTGTCCCCAAGGAGCCTCCGAATTTAGAGAAAGCATGCCGCACATTTGCCACTGTACGGGTATTGTTGTCGGTAGCAGCTTCTACGACAATGGCGATACCATGAGGTGCATATCCTTCATAAGTGATTTCCTTATAATCAGAAGTATCTTTGGAGATAGCACGTTTGATGGCACGTTCCACGTTTTCTTTAGGCATATTTTCTGCCTTGGCATTCTGAATCAGGATGCGTAAACGGGTGTTGTTTGCAGGATCCGGTCCCCCTGCTTTTACAGCAATATCAATTTCTTTACCGATTCTGGTAAACGTACGGGCCATGTTGCCCCATCTTTTTAATTTACGTGCTTTGCGGTATTCAAACGCTCTTCCCATAAGATATGATATTTAATTCCTTATAATGAATTTACGACTTGCAAAGTTATATTTTTTCAGATAAAAGTAAAAGGTTGACATTAAAAAGTATAGGCGTGGCTTTTCAGGTAGTCCAGTTTTTTTCTTTCAATAAGGAAGGAGAAACAGAAGAAAAGCCCGGATTGTGAGTATAATTTAGTATTCCTTTGTTTTTGGAGACAGGAAGTTGCCCGAAAATTTGCAGGAGAGAGGCTTTATCCAGGGAGTTATTCTGTATAGCTAAAAAACGGAGTTGGGCAGGTGCGTGAAATAACAAAGAGGAGAGCCGGTTATTAGAGCAATCCAACACTTGAAGTTGGTCGCAATCTGTTGCATCTAATTCTTCGATTTCATTATAAGCGGTAATGAGCTGGGTTAGGTGGGCTGCTCCGGCCACCTTAAGCCGTTTTAGGCAATTGGAATTGCAGTAAAGCTCTTCCAATTGGGGGCATTGTTCCAGGTTTAAGTCTGTAATCTCATTTATGGCACAATCTAAATGCTGGAGATGAGGACAATTTTGGAGTTCCAGGTGACGGATTCCAAGTTGAGAAACCGATAAACCTTGGATGTCTGTTCCTGTGATTTCCAGTTGTACCGGGAGAGATTTTGTGTAAGAATGCTCAATGGTTAGACTGGGAGAAGGATTTTTTAGTTGGGTGGAAGAGCCGTCTCCCCAGTTGATCTCCGCTTGTTGGGTTTCTATTTGAAAGGAAATATCTGATATACCGAATAGTTGAATATTAATTTTTTCCGGAGTAATATTCATTTTATTATAAGTTAGTTTAAAACAAAGCGTGTACCGTTTATTTTGTCAGATGGTACCGCCAAGTACCTTAAAGCAAAAAACAACAGTCCACGCTTATTTCAAACGTCACTTATTATTCCTGCTTTTGTTCGAAAAAATTGGCGGTTTCTCTGACAAGAATAAAAATAACGATAATAATTCTATCTTTATATCGATTGTCCTGTTACGCAAAGGACAGTTACAAACTTAATAAAAAATAAGAATTAAAAAATCGTTAGTGAAATATTTATGCGTTTGTTGGTGAACTGTTGTAATTGTTTGCCGATAAACTACTAATAACTAATGTATTACTTCAATGTTTAAAAGTGATTTAATTTAATATATAGATTATTATATCATCTTGATATTTCAAAATTTTGTATAAATGTAAATATTATTTGTGTACTTTTATGATATTTTGTTCTGAAACTGTATTAAAAATTCAAATAATCTTGTTGATAAATCTTTTATATTTAAAAGAATATGAATAGTTGTATTTTTCATTTCTTTCAATTTTCTTCAATTTACGTTGTTATTGAAAAATTGTTGGTGCAAAGTAATGAATTCATGATAAATGAAATGGATTTACGAAGTATAATTTTAAAATATTTCTGAATTACCCTAAAAGAGATTTATCTTTGTGATGGTTTAAAAATAGAAAAGATGAAGAGTTATATTTTTGAAATTGAAATGAAGGTCCGGGATTATGAGTGTGATTTGCAATGTGTTGTGAATAATGCTAATTATCAGCATTATCTGGAGCATGCCCGTCATGAATTTTTAGAAAGTGCGGGTGCAAATTTCGGGGAATTACACAAACAGGGTATTGACGCTATGGTGGCCCGGGTGGAAATAGATTATAGAGTTTCTTTGACCAGCGGGGACCGTTTTGTGGTTCGTTTGAATATTGCCCGTGAGGGGGCAAAATTGGTTTTTTTTGAGGACATTTACCGCCTCCCGGATAATCAGTTATGTGTGCGTGGAAGGGTGGAATCTATTTGTGTAAAAGAAGGTAAATTGACCCGGGGAGAGTTGTTTGATGAGATTTTTGCCGGCCAATTGAAGAAATAAAAACTAAAAAATTGTCTCAAATATTTGGAAGGGAGGAAAAAATAACTACTTTTGTACCCGCAATCGATAAGAGAGCATGGGTTCTTAGCTCAGTTGGTTCAGAGCATCTGGTTTACACCCAGAGGGTCGGGGGTTCGAATCCCTCAGGACCCACAAAATCAAGAAGAAAATCAAAGCAAACTCCTGAAAACAAAGACTTTCAGGAGTTTTTCTTTTTCCCGACTTACCGAAAATACAGCAAAATGAAGCAGCAAAAACAGGTGAAATCGGTGGACTTTATTTGTTGAAAGTGCTTTATAAAATAAATGGGGAAAAATTTCTATTGAATTTTGCCCCATAATGTAATGGTTCCTAATCAGATATTGTAGAAAGTAGTAAATGCTTTGATTACATATTCCTGGTCAAGGACACCTGCTGTTTCGCGTACGGAGTGCATTCCCCACATTGGGTTTCCGATGTCTACTCCCCTCATTTCCATTTGGGTTAATAAAATATTTCCTAAAGTAGAACCTCCGGCCATGTCCGAATGATTGACAAAAGTCTGGTAAGGAACTTCAGCCATTTGGCATATAGTAGCAAATACTGCTGCTGAATCTCCGTCGGTAATGTATTTTTGGTTGGCATTGATTTTAATTACCGGTCCTTCGTTAATGAAGGGATGATTGGTGGGATCATGTTTTTCCGGATAGTTGGGATGCAGGGCATGGGCCATGTCGGCGGAAATCATGAAAGAATTATGAATTGCCCGGTAAAGGTCTTCTGGTTTGCCTCCCTGGTTGAAGACAATCCGTTCTAAAATGGTCCGTAAGATGGGCGAAGCTGCTCCTTGTTTCGTGCCGCTGCCGACTTCTTCGTTGTCAAAAATGGCTAAAACCTTGGTTTTGTTACAAGGTTTGGAATCCAATAATGCCGTCATTCCGGCGTGTGCCATAGCCAGGTCGTCCAATCGTCCGGAAGAAATAAATTCGTTGTTCAATCCGAACAAAGTTCCTTTTCCATATTCGTATAAGGTCAAATCAAAGTCCAGAATATCTTCTTCGGCAATATTTATTTCCTGGGCGATTAATTTTAAGAGGAAATTGTCTTTTTCGAACGTGTCATTTATGATAGCTAAAACAGGAAGCATATCTTTTTGTCTGCTTAAAGGATTTCCTTGCTCATTTACTGCCCGGTTGAAATGAATAGCTAAATGAGGGATTTCCAACAGAGGCCGGTCGAAGTTAATAAACCGAATGGCCGGTTTCAACGGTTTTTCGCTTTTGATCATCACCCTTCCTGCGATGGATAAAGGCCGGTCGAACCACGTATATAGAATCGGACCTCCGTATACTTCTGTATTTAATTTCAGATATTTTCCTTCGGTAAGCATTTCTGCGTGGGGCTTAATCCGGAAAGTGGGCGAATCACTGTGGGCACATATCAGTTTGAAGCCTTCTTCGGCGATATTGCCGTTTCCCGGAATAAAAGCGTACAGGGAAGAATGGTTTTTGGTGACAAAATATTTCCCTCCGTGTTCTATGTGCCAGGCTTCACCTGAGAAGAGTTGTTTAAAACCATTGGCCTGTAAACGTTGTTTTATGCTTAAAATTGCATGATAACTGGTCGGACTTTGATGAATAAAGTCGAGGAGATCTAAGGCTGCTTGTTTTTCCATATGATATGATTTTATTTAATAGTTGTATGCAATAATTATACCATTGTCAAGGTAGAAATAATTTTTCTCATTTCTCAGAGTAAAAATACAAATTAATAATTTTACTGACTTTATAAGTTAGTAAAAGTTTATGAACTCGTTTTTTTGTCGTAAAATTGCAAGAGTGAGAATGATAGAAATTAAAAAAGAATCACCACTAATGTAAAATTATAATGATATGAAAACATGGAAATTAGGGTTATTGCCTAAAATTGTAATAGCAATTGGATTGGGAATTGTTTGCGGGTTGTTTTTTCCGGATTGGCTGGTGCGGATTTTTATCACGATAAACGGTTTGTTCGGAAATTTTCTGGGTTTTATTATTCCTTTGCTGATATTGGGATTAGTGGCACCCGGTATTGCCGATTTGGGTAAAGGTGCCGGGCGTTTGTTGCTCATTACGGCTGCCTTGGCATATGGTTTTACTCTTTTTTCGGGCTTTTTTACTTATTTGACTTGTGATTTGGTATATCCTTGGTTACTGACTGCGGAAGACAATCTGTCTGCAGCGGGAAATCATACTTTGACTCTGGAGCCTTATTTTGGAGTAGAAATGCCTCCTCTGATGGGAGTTATGACAGCTTTAATTTTGGCTTTTACACTGGGCTTGGGAATGTCGGTAATCGACGGGAATCGGTTGAAGTTGGTCATGGAAGATTTTAAAGAGATTATCACGAAAGTCATTAATTCGGTGATTATTCCCCTGTTACCTTTATATATTTTCGGTATCTTCCTGAATATGACCAATTCCGGACAGGTTGCGGGAATAATGGGGGTTTTCCTGAAAATTATTGTGGTTATTTTTGTCATGACTGTTGTTTTATTGTTCATTCAGTTTTTTATAGCAGGAACTATTGGGAAGAAGAATCCTTTACGGTTGTTCCGGAACATGATGCCGGCTTATATGACTGCTCTGGGAACCCAGTCTTCTGCTGCTACGATTCCCGTGACGCTTGAACAGACGATAAAAAACGGAGTCCGTCCTGATTTGGCTGGTTTTGTTATTCCTTTGTGTGCTACGATTCATTTATCGGGTAGTACAATGAAGATTGTTGCCTGCGCTTTGGCAATTATGTTGATGTCGGGAATGGAGATTCATTTCGGACAATTTGCCGGCTTTATCATGATGCTGGGCATTGCAATGGTAGCGGCTCCCGGTGTCCCGGGAGGAGCCATTATGGCGGCTTTGGGACTTTTACAGTCGATGTTGGGGTTTGACGAGACGGCACAGGGGTTGATGATAGCTCTTTATATTGCTATGGATAGTTTCGGAACTGCGACTAATGTAACCGGGGATGGGGCTATTGCTGTGATTGTAGATCGGATAAATGCCCGTGAGCCTGCATAAAAGCAAGGAGAATCCATTTCATTATTGAATCTTTTACTATTTTTGCATACCGGAAAGTATAAAACCATGACGGCTTTGAAGGAAGAAATAATAAATAAATCTTTCTTTCAGTTTTTGAATAAAGGATATCAAGCCTGTACGCTGAAAGATTTAGAAAGGGCTACCGATTTGACCAAGGGGGCATTTTATTATTATTTCCGGAATAAAGAAGAGATATTGAGGGCCGGTATAGAAAAATATTTGTCAGTAGATAATGAAGTGAGGGAGAAGGAATTGAAAGGAATGACTTCTTTAAAGGAATACATGGATTTGGTGGTAGAGCGCAAGGAACAGAGTGCTACGAAGTTGCAGGAGTTGTTTGATTTTTTTATTATTGAGGTGGCATTTTTCCAGTTGGTCCTGGAGGTGGCCGATTTATTTCCGGAATACCGGCAATGTATTGATGACCTATCTAAAAAACGGCTTTCACATTGGGAATTTATGATTTTAAAAGCCAAAGAGAGAGGGGAAATTCGGGCAGACTTGGATACTACCGTGCTGGCCAGAAACTTGATGTCGGTTTCTACCAGTATGTTGAATATAGAATTGGGGACAGAAAATTTGCGTTTTACTTTTTCAGATATGCGGATGCAGTTCGAACAATATTATTTATTGATTAAGCGATGAGTAGTACCAGACAGCAAATCATAGAAACGGCATTTCTGCTTTTTTTGAAAAAAGGTTTTAAAGCAGTGAGGCTGAGCGATATCGAACGTGCGGTTAAAATTACGAGAGGAACTTTTTATTACCATTTTACCAACAAGGAAGAAGTCGTGAGGGAAGGATTGCAGGCTTATTACACTTTGCAGAACAATCAGCGTATGGAGGAGTTTGACCGGATTGTTACTTTACGCGAATATGTGGATTTGACTATCCGGAAATTGACGGAAATTGATAATTATTCTGCTCGTACTTTTAGTAGCGAGATACCTGAAATTCTTTGTCTGTCATTGATTGTAGAAGTGATTGCCCTTTTCCCGGAATTGAAAAAAATAGTTTTGACTTCTAAAATGCTGAGGTTGGCGAAGTTAGAGCAGTTAATCCTGAATGCAAAGAAGGACGGTGAATTGCGGGATGATGTGGATACTTCTATTCTGGCAAGAAATTTGCTGAATATTAGTGTTGGGGTGATTAATTATTTAATAATGCACCAAGATGTTTCGTACGCTTTGTCGGCGGTTCGTTCTCAGTATGAACAATTGTATTCTTTAGTGGCAGAAAAGTGATTTTTTTAAAGGTATACATACCGAAAAGTATAAATTGAAATACGTTAGAGTGAAACAGGTATTGTTGAATTTTTAGGAAGTGAAATATGAAGGAATTATTCATGACCGTGATGTTGATGGGGGTACTTGCCGGTCTGCAAGGACAAAATCCGGTAAGTTTGGAAGAATGCCGGCAATTGGCTTTAGAAAATAACAAGAAATTAAAGATTGCAGGAGAGCAGGTGAAAACCGCCCGGTTTAAAAAACAGGAAGCATTTACTAAGTATCTTCCGGGAATTGATGCAATGGGAGCTTATATGCGGAATCAGAAGGAGATTAATTTGCTTTCCGAAGATGCCCACTTGCCGGTTGGAAGTTTGGGACCGGATGGCGGCTGGACGTTGCGTCCCGACCAGATGATGACAGGACCGGATGGGAAACCGGTGTTGGTCAACGGAACACCTGTGCCTAAAGATTATGCGTTATTGCCTAAGGAGGCGATGACTGTGGATGACCGGAATACGGCTGTCTTGCAGGTGGGGGTGACCCAGCCTTTGTATATGGGAGGAAAAATCAGGGCTTATAATCAACTGGCTGAATTATCGGAAAAGTTGGCTCAAAGCGGATGGGAGCAAGGTGTGCAGGAGGTTATCTTAAAAACGGATGAGGCTTATTGGCAGATAGTGTCTTTGGTGAACCGGAAGAAATTGGCGGAAAAATATGTGGAAACCCTTCGGAAGTTTGAGCATGATATTGGATTGATGTATGAGACCGGGATTTCTACCAAGGCAGATGTATTGTCTGTGAAGGTAAAATTGAATCAGGCAGAGATGACGTTAGTGCGGGTGGAGGATGGATTATCACTTTCCCGTATGGCTTTGAATCAGATATGCGGTTTGCCGGTAGACACTGTTTTTTCTTTAAAGGAAGAGTTAGTGGAGAATGAATCTGTTGCTGTCTCTCCTTTGCATTTGGAGGAGATTTATCAAAATCGCCCGGAGATCAACAGTTTGTCTTTGGCTGTTGATATTTATCGGAAAAAAGAAAAAATTGCCCGTTCGGAATATTTGCCTTCTATTGCTTTTATGGCGAATTATGTGGCTATGACTCCTTCTTTTTTCGATGGGATCAGCACAAAACTGGATGGTATGTGGAGTGTGGGAATTGGAATAAAAGCTCCTGTTTTTCATTGGGGGGCATCCCGGAAGAGTGTTCGTAGTGCCAGGGCAGAAACCGGTATCATGGATTATAAGTTACAGGAGGCTAAGGAAAAAATAGAATTGCAGGTGAGTCAGGCTCAATTTAAAGTAAAAGAAGCTTTTCGGAAACTGGAATTGGCAAGGAATAACCAGGAAAAGGCCAATGAGAATCTGAGGTATGCCAAGCTCGGCTTTCAGGAAGGAACCATTCCTGTATCGAACGTGTTGGAAGCTCAGACCGCCTGGTTATCTGCTTATTCCGACCTGATAGATGCTTCTATTGAGGTGAAATTGTGTGAGGTGTATTTACAACAAGCGTATGGAACTTTAGGAAAGGAAATTTATAGATAATGACGGATTAATTTTAATGTATGGAAAAGACAAATAGAAAGCTGGGTATATTTACGGCAATCGTTTTTTTAGTTTTGGTTGTGGCTGTCTTTGGATTTGTATTTTGGGAACCTGCTCCGGAATATATCCAGGGGGAAGCAGAAGCTACGGAAGTCCGCATTTCCGGGAAAGTTCCGGGGCGGATCGCGGTTTTTCGTTTTGACGAAGGGGATTGGGTACGGAAAGGAGATACTGTGGCGGTTTTAGACAGTCCGGAAGTGTTGGCTAAATACACTCAGGCCGAGGCTGCCGAAGCTGCAGCACAGGCTTTGAACGAAAAAGCGGACGCGGGGACCCGTTCTGAGCAGATTGTGATGGCTTATCAGACTTGGCAGAAAGCAAAAGCTGCAATGGAAGTGGCTCAAAAAACTTATGAACGATTGCAAAAATTGTATGAAAATGAAGTGATTCCGGCTCAGAAAAGGGACGAAGCGGAAGCAAACTACAAGGCGATGGAGGCTACAGAGAAAGCTGCTAAGGCACAGTATGAGATGGCCCGTAACGGAGCTCAGAGAGAAGATAAATTAGCGGCCGAGGCACAATTGAACCGTGCCAGGGGAGCAGTGTCGGAAGTACAGGCTTATGTTCGGGAGATTTATTTGGTTTCGCCGATTGATGGGGAAATTTCCGAGTGTTATCCGAGAGTAGGCGAGCTGGTCGGAACCGGTGCTCCTGTCATGGAGGTGTTGGATTTGTCGGATATGTGGGTCTCTTTTAATGTGCGGGAAGAACAATTGCCGGACTTCCGGATGGGAGAGACTTTCGAAGCTGTCGTTCCGGCTTTAGGCCATCAGAAAGTGGAATTGAAAGTTACTTATTTGAGGGATATGGGGAGTTATGCAGCCTGGAGGGCGACTAAGACTACCGGACAGTATGATGTGAAGACTTTCCGGGTAAAGGCAAAACCGACGCATGAGATAGAAGGTTTGCGGCCTGGAATGAGTGTTTTAAAACAGGTGAAGCGATAGCATTTCGGTATGGAAATTTTCAAGCGGGTAATAGATGTCATGAAACGGGAATTCTGCCGTTTGGCGACCAAACGTATTTATTGGTTTATTCTCGTTTTTGCCCCGGTATTTTGTTTTGTTTTTTTTGCTGATTTACTGAAAGAGGGATTGCCAATGCATTTACCGGTAGCGGTCGTAGATGAGGATAATACTGCTTTATCCCGGCAATTGTATCGTTCTTTGGATGCTATTCCGCAGACGGAAGTTGTGTTGCGTACTGCAGATTTTACAGAAGCGAGGAAAGCAATGCAGCAGGGGAAGATTTACGGCATTTTTCATATACCTGTGGATTTTCGTCGTGAGGTGTCTGCCGGGAAAGAGCCGATGATTTCTTTTTATACGAACGATACTTATCTTTTACCTGCTTCCCTGGCTTACAAAGATATGCGTTTGCAGGCGGTGTTGGCAAACGGTGCTGTACAGCAAGCCCTGATGTTAGCGAAAGGAAAGGGGGGACCTCAATTGCAGGCGCGGTTGATGCCTGTTACTGTGGATATCAATCCGTTGAATAATCCGTGGATTAGTTATGCCATTTATCTGGCCAGTGTCTTGATGCCGGCTTTTGTCTTTATGTTTGCTATGTTTACGGCTGTTTACAGTATTGTTCAGGAAATAAAAGACAATACAACGGAAGAATGGTTGAAGGAATCAAACAACTCTGTTGCAGTAGCATTAGCAGGAAAGTTATTGCCTCAGACGTTGATTTTTCTGGTGGTGGGCTTGCTTTATCTGTCGGTGTTATATGGGTATATGCATTTCCCCCTGAATAGCGGGTTTTTTCCCATGTTTTTGAGTATGTTTTTGCTTGTTCTTGCAGCGCAGGGATTTGCGCTTTTTGTTTTCGGTATAATCCCTTGTGGAAGGATAGCTCTGAGCGTTTGTGCTTTATGGGGGGTATTGTCGTTTTCTGTCAGTGGATTTACCTATCCTGCGACTTCTATGCCCTGGCTTGTTCAGTGGGTTTGTCATTTGTTTCCATTGAGACATTATTATCTGCTGTATGTAGACCAGGCTTTGAATGGTGTTGCTATGATATATTCCTGGCAATCTTATCTGGCTTTGGGAATGTTTGCGGTGTTGCCTTTGCTGATTTTGCCGAAATTGAATCGGGATTTGAAAAAGAATCGTTATTTGCCTTAAAAGACAGATGTAAATCATGAGAGATATTTTTTACATATTTCGTAAAGAATTTTATGATGTGTTCCGGGAGCCGGGAGTCAGGGCCTTTTTTATATTGCTGACTTTAGGCTATCCGATTATTTACACTTATATTTATAGCAATGAGGTTGTCCGGGATGTTCCTGTAGCAGTGGTCGACCATTCAGGGACTCCTTTGAGCCGGGAATTTTTGCAAATGTGGGATGCTACTGCCGGAGCTGAGGTTGCGGTTTACTGTGCCAGTCTTGAAGAGGCTAAGGTATGCATGGACCGGAAAGAAGTGTACGGAATCCTGGAAGTTCCTGCTGATTTTAGTAAAAATATAAACCGGGGGGTGCAGGCGCATGTAGCTTTGTATTGTAATATGGGGGCTCTATTGAATTACAAAGCTTTAGCCCAGGCCGCCAGTGATGTTTCTTTGGCCATGGGAAAGGAGATTCAAATGAAAAGATTGGATTATGCTTCCAGGATAGAGCAGGAAATAGCGGTTTCGCCGGTGAAAATAGCTGAAGTGAAGCTGTTTAACCCGCAGGGAGGTTTTACTTCTTTTATCATGCCGGCTGTTCTGATTTTGGTTATTCAGCAATCATTGCTTTTAGGAGTAGCTACTTTGGCAGGAATCCGGCGAGACCGTTACGGTAAAATGATTCCCCGGAACCGGCATTACCGTCAGGCTTGGAAAATTGTTCTCGGGAAAGCGGTTCTTTATCTTCCGGTTTATCTGGTCATGGGATATTGGGTACTTTTTATTGTTCCCCGTTTCTTCAGCCTTACTCAAATTGCCGGAAAAGCGGAATTAATGCTGTTTTTATTTCCTTTTTTGCTGGCTTGTGCTTTTATGGCTCTGGCAGCTTCTTTCCTGAGCAAAGGGAGAGAATATCCTTTTTTACTTTTTGTGTTTACCTCAGTGCCTTTAATGTTCATTTCCGGTATTTCCTGGCCCAAAGAGGGGATTGCGTGGTATTGGGTTGCTTTCTCAAAAGTTTTTCCCTCTACTCACGGGATTGATGGTTTTGTTAAAATGAATAATATGGGGGCTACTTTGAAAGATGTGTTGCCGGAATATGCAAGTCTTTGGATTTTGGCAGTCATATATTTTGTTTTGGCGTGTTTCTTGTATCGGAGAGAAATGAAGTTTTCGGTTTAGGCATTTCTTTTCGGAAAGGTTTGTGGTGTTTTTATGAGATAGCGCAGACAGAATAACCGTACGGTTTCGGCAGAGACTTTATAACGCATGGCGATTTTTTGGAAAGAAACCCCTTCTCTCCGCAATTCTTTAATCTCGGCTTCGTATGCCAATAGCTTCCCGGTTCTTAGGCTACCTTTGGGGCGTCCCAGTTTAATGCCCAGGGCTCTTCGGCGTGCCAAGGCCTCCCGTGTACGCTGGGAGATTAGGGTACGTTCTATTTCCGCACATAATCCGAAAGCGAAAGCAAGCACCTGGCTATTGATGGAGGAGTCAAATTTGTAGCCTTCTTTGATACTATGAATCGTAATTCCTTTTTCAATGGATTGGTGGATGATATTCATAATATTTATCATTTTCCGGCTGAGCCTGGAAACCTCCGTAATAATCAGCGTATCTCCCTTTTGAAGTTTTTTTAGCAATGGGCCTAATTCCCTTTCATTTTCTTTTTTGGCTCCGCTGACTGTTTCTGTACACCACATTGTAATTTTCAATTCTTGGTGTTTACAAAAATTAATTATTTCACTTTTTTGGTTCAGAATTGTTTGCTTATCTGTGCTTACCCGCAGATAAGCAGCCACGATAGGCAGTCTCTCTTTAGTTCCTGTGTCTTTTTTCCCGGGCATGACCATCCGCTATCAGTATAATATACTGTATAAATGCTTTTTTCTCTTTCAATTAACAAATATACAAAAAGTCACCTATCCCCTGTTTATTTTATCGGGAAATGGATATGGGTTTGTGTTTTGGACCGGAGGGAGTTTATCTTTTGATTTTTTTGTAACAATTTGAGAAGAATTGAGGTATATGTTAGAAGTTTTGAAATAATAAGTTAAAAATGAGAAAATGAAAATAGATAATTTTATTGTTTTATCTGTATTATTGGTAAGTTGTATGGCTTGCCGGAAAAATTCCGCACCTTTAGATATTCCTCAATTGGTGAAAACCACCCGGGTCGGAGCGTATGGAGACCAAAACAAAATTACTTACCCTGGAAGAATCAAAGCTGCCGAGGATGCGAATCTGGCTTTTCGGGTAGCTGGCCCTATCCGTAAAATATATGTACACGAAGGGGAATATGTGAAAAAGGGACAGCTCCTGGCAGAGCTGGACCCCAGGGACTATCAAATTCAGTTTAACGCTACCCAGGCGGAATATAGTCAGGTTACCGGAGAAGCGGACCGGTTGATAGAATTGTATCGTCTGGGAAGCATTTCAATTAACGAGTATGATAAGGCTGTGGCTGCAAAAAAAAGAATAACTGCTGCGTATGATGCAAACCGGAATGCGTTGGAAGATACCCGGTTAAAGGCTCCTTTTCATGGGTATATCCAAAATAAATATTATGGAGCTCCGGAAATTGTTAGTGCGGGAACTCCGGTTTTGTCTATGATAAATGAGGATTATTTTGAGGTGGAAGTTGATATTCCGGCTGCTGATTTTGTCCGCCGGAGTGACTTTGCCGGTTATTCGGCCATCGCAGATGCTTATCCGGATAGGATTTTACCTCTGGAATTGATAGATATAAACCGGGGGGCCAATTATAATCAGTTGTTTCATGCCCGTTTCCGTTTAAACCGGGATAGCCTTCCGGGATTGGCTAATGGAATGAGTGTTGCGGTTACTATTGATTTTAAACCGGCAGCCAATGATTTTTGTGTAGTTCCCATAGATGCTTTATTTCAGGAAGGAGGAAGTTCTTTTGTGTGGTTGGTCCTTGAACCGGAACAGACGATTCAGAAAATAGCTGTCCAGGTAGTCCAGTTGCATAAAGACGGGAGAGCGTGGATAAAATCGCCTCTGCAGAAAGGGCAGGTTATAGTTTCTGCCGGTGTAAACGACCTGAAGGAAGGGCAGAAAGTGCGCTCTTTGCCTCCGGCTTCACCTACTAATATCGGTAAACTTTTATAATGTAAATAGTCAGGTATGAATTTTACAGAGTATGCTTTAAAAAACCGGGCCCTGGTTTATTTTTTTGTGCTTGTACTTACGATAGGGGGAGTATATTCTTTTTTTACGATGAGCAAGTTGGAGGACCCTGCCATTACAGTGAAACAGGCAATGGTGGTAACGGCTTTTCCTGGTGCTTCGGCCTGGCAGGTAGAAATGGAAGTTTCCGATGTGTTGGAAAAATCCATTCGTTCGATGGGGGACCTGGATCATGTGGAATCTCGTTCTATGGATGATGTGTCAGAGATTCTGGTGGAGTTAAGCAGCACTGTTCCTTTGGATGAATTGCAACAAAATTGGGATATTCTGAGAAGGAAAGTGGCGAATGTACAGTCGCAACTTCCGGAGGGAGCACAGCCTTCTATGGTATTGGATGATTTCGGGGATGTTTATGGAATGTTTTATGCTATGACTTCCGATGGCTTTGATTACCAGAAGATGATGGATTATGCTCAGTTGGTACGCCGTACTGTGCTGGATATAGACGGCGTCAGCGGTGTGGATATTTACGGAGAACGCCAGGCTTGTGTTAATATAGATATTCAGGAATCTAAAATGGCTAATTTAGGCGTACATCCTGCAGAAATTGTCCTGACTTTGAGAGGACAGAATGCCACAGTTTATTCCGGATATTATAACAGTGGGGTAAAAAGGGTACGCGTCGGTGTAGATGGCAGTTTTAACAGTATAGAGGATATCAGTAGTTTGCTGATCAGGGGACATGAACAGGACCATATTCGTTTGGGAGATATTGCTGATATCAGTAAAGGGTATGTGGAACCGCAAAGGGAAGGGTTGATTTATGACAGTATTCCTGCGATTGCTATTTCCATTGCCATGCAAAAAGGGGGGAATATTATCCAATTGGGAAAGACCATAGATCAGAAACTGGCAGAATTAAAGGAGACAATCATTCCGGCAGGAATCAATTTTGAAAAGGTGTTTTTTCAGCCGGCACGGGTGAAAAGTGCAATTAATGTATTTATGATTAATCTTATAGAATCCGTTCTGATTGTGATCATTATTGTGATGCTGGCCATGGGTTTCCGGAGCGGCTATATCATCGGTATAGGTTTGGTTGTGGTTGTGTTGGGGTCATTTGTTATATTGCATATGATGCATGGGACATTGCAGCGGGTCTCGCTTGCCTCTTTTATTGTGGCTATGGGAATGCTGGTGGATAATGCTATTGTGATTACAGATGGAATTATGGTTGACCTGAAACGGGGTATTCCGAAGCCGGCGGCACTTGTCAATATTACCAAAAAAACTGCCTGGGCTTTGCTTGGAGCAACTACGATAGGTATTCTCACTTTTTTGCCGATTTTCATGTCTCCGGATACAACCGGGGAGTATGTGAGGGATTTGTTTATTGTATTGGCTGTTTCTTTGTGGTTGAGCTGGATATTGGCGTTGGCTTATGTACCTATTCAGGCAGACCGTATTTTTAAAGTAAAACCCGTTCCTCAGAATGCGGATAATAATCCTTTTAATGGACGTGTATACAGGCAATTTCAGCGTTTGCTGAGTTCTGCCATCCGCTATCGCTGGAGCTGGATTATCGTTATTTTGGTTTTATTGGTAGTCAGTGTTTTTGGAGCTCGTTTTATTAAACAGGGCTTTTTCCCGGATTTGAGTTATAACCAGCTTTATATTGAATATAAGATGCCTTACGGGACGAATCCGCAAGCCGTTAAGGCTGACCTGACAGCTATGGAAAGGTATCTTATCAGTCAGCCGGAAATAACGGCGGTAACCATTAGCCTCGGCGGTACTCCTTCCCGGTATAATCTGGTGAGAACAGTGGCGGAGCCTGCTCTGAGTTATGGTGAACTGATCGTGGATTTTACTTCTCCGGAGACTTTAAAGGAAAAATTGCCTGAATTACAGATTTACCTGTCTTCTCATTATCCTCAGGCTTACGTCCGGATGAAACGCTACAATCTGATGTACATGGATTTTCCTATACAGTTTATGATTACAGGGCCTGATCCGGCAGTGTTGAAGCGTTTGTGTTCAGAGGTGGAGGATATCATGAGGGCCGATTCTACGGCTATATTGGTGACGAACAATTGGGGACCTGAGACGCCGGCTATGAATGTGCTTTATCAGCAAGCGATAGCCCGGGATGTAAATCTTTCCAGGGAAGATGTCGGTTTGGCTTTGCTGGCTGCTACGGACGGATTGCCTGTTGGTTCGTATTATGAAGGAGAACATGACCTGCCGATTTACCTGAAAAGTGTTGATGGACGGGGCGAACGTCCGGAGCGTCTGAGTAATGTGCCGGTGTGGAGCATGGTTCCTTCTACGAATGGTATCGGAATGGAAACCGTAAAAGAATTAATGGCCGGAATGGTTAGTAGTGACGAGATATTAAGAAGATTGACCGGGTCGGTGCCTCTGAATCAGGCAAGCAGTGGTATTGATGTGAAGTGGGAGGTTCCCGTAGTCAGACGGTATAACGGACAGCGTTCTATTGCAGCTCAATGTAACAATGCTCCCGGTTATACCACTACGGCTGTCCGGAATAGTTTGCTGCCTAAAATCAATGCCATCCCGATTCCTGCCGGATATAAAACCGAATGGCAGGGAGAATATTTGGCCAGTACGCAATCGGAATCTTATCTTTTTAAGAATGTTCCTATTGCTGTTGTTTTGGTGCTGGCTATTTTGATTGCCTTGTTTAAGGATTTTCGCCGGCCTTTGATGATTTTGCTTTGTCTCCCTTTGGCTATTACCGGAGTGGTGGCAGGCATGTTGTTGGCCGGCAAGGAGTTTGGTTTTGTGGCTATTGTAGGGGCTCTGGGGTTAGTCGGTATGATGATTAAAAACGGGGTTGTCCTGGTGGATGAGGTGGATATGCAGATCCGTTCCGGTAAGGAGGCTTTTCAAGCTTTGATTGATGCGTCCACTTCCCGTTTACGGCCTGTGTTTTTGGCGGCAATGACAACTATTTTGGGAATGATTCCTTTGGTAAATGATGATATGTTTGGTGCTTTAGCGGTTACTATTATGGGAGGATTGTTTATTGGAACAGTGGTTACCCTGGTTTTTTTACCCATTCTTTATTCGCTTTTTTTTCATATCCGTTTCCCCCATCAGGACAAGACAAAAGCTTCACAAATTCATTTAAGTTAATCACGAGGGCATGAGAATAATTTTATTGATCGTTTGTTTTTTTCCGGGAGTGTTGTTTTCCCAGGTGGAATTGAATTTACAACTGTGCAGGGATATGGCTGTACAGAATAGCGAGGAGATGGTCATTGCCAGCCGGAGACAACAAAAAGCAACTTTGGAAGTAAATCTGGTACGGGCTGATTTTGCTCCCAAATTGTCGGTTGTTGGTTTAGGATTTTATAATCATAAGAAATATAGCTATAAAGTGAAAGGGGGCTATTTGCCGACTTACAAGCCGGGTGAAGGAGGACATCTGGAACCGAATGTGATGCTGGACCCTGAAACACACCGGCCGGTAACGGATGCCCAGGGAAATCCGGTTTTTAATGAATATGCTTTTTTACCGGATATTCGTTTAAAATTAAGTTTGCGGGGAGTCTATTCTGCGGGAGTACAGCTGGAGCAGCCTATATATATGGGAGGAAAGGTAAAAACTGCTTTTCGTATGGCTAAAGTCGGAGAACGGATAGCGACTGATAATATCCGTTATAACCGTTCAGAAGTCTTGTTGGAGACCGACCAGGCTTATTGGAAATTGCTGGAAGTGGGAGAACAGGTGATCGCTGCAGAGAAATATCGGGATGTCGTGGCAGAATTGGTGAAAAATCTGCAAAATGCCCGGCAGGTAGGCATGGCTGCGGAAAATGAAGTATTGAAAGCTCAGGTGCGGTTGAACGAAGCCGAACTGATGCTGCAAAAAGCAAGAAATGGAAAAACCTTGGCAGGCATGAATCTTTGTCGTCTGACAGGCCTGGATTTGCAGACCGAAGTAAATGTAAGGGACACACTTACTGATTATGTAGACCCCCGGATTTGGAATTTAGATACTGCTTTGAGTCAACGTCCCGATTATAGTATGTTGATGCAGGAAGTTGATTTGAAAGGTCAGCAGGTGGCTTTTACCCGTTCGGATTATTTGCCTCAATTAGGGGTGTCTGCCGGTTATGGTTATAGTGGCGGACTTAAGTTAAACGGACAGGATGAGGCCGATGCTACTTTTTCTGCTATGGCGGCATTGAAGATACCTGTATTTCATTGGGGAGAAGGACGTAATAAGGTTCGTTCGGCAACCTTGGAAAAGGAGATTAGCCATTTGGAATTGGAACGTTCTGCCAAATGGATGAGGTTAGAGATTGCTTCGGGACGTTTTCAGCTTAAAGATGCCCAAAGCCGGGTGAATCTGGCGAATAGTACCTTAAAGCAGGCAGAACAAAATTTGAAAGTCAGCCAGGACCAGTATCAGGTCGGAATGGAAAATCTGACTTCTTTACTGGAAGCTCAGGCCCAATGGCAGGAAGCCTGGAGTCAGTGGATTGCGGCTAAAGGAGAGCTGCATTTAGCCGAATCGACTTATTTGAAAGCTATCGGAAAATTGGAATAAAGGGTAGAACGTCCGGACTGAAATTCCGGTCCGGACGTTCTGAATTTTTACTTTACAGGAAAAGCCGGAATGGCCGGAATCTCTTTCTTTTCTGTTTTCATTCTTTCCATAATAACCTCTATCGCTTTGTTTAATTGTTGGTCTTCACCATTAAATTCCAGATAGGGATCGTTGTCTATGGGAATATCCGGCTCTACCCCGTGTCCTTCAATGATGAATCTGCTTCCGTCAGCAGCATAAGGCGCATAGGACGGAGTGACGATAGAGCCTCCGTCTACAACCGGAATTGTTCCGCTATATCCGACAACCCCGCCCCAAGTGCGATGTCCGATGACGGTACCCAATTTGTTGAATTTAAAACGGTAAGGAAATAAATCTCCGTCAGAAGCGGAATATTCATTGACTAAAAGTACTTTGGGACCGAGAAATGTACCTACCGGACTTACTGAACCTTCCGTTTGGTTGGTATGCATAGTGAAGAAATGAGGTGTACGCATCAGACGTTCAATAAGCATGGGGGATACATTGCCTCCACCATTGCCGCGGTCGTCAATGATTAGCGCTTTTTTTGTCAATTGCGGGTAATAGTGTTTTGCAAATTCATTCAGTCCGGCAACTCCCATATCCGGAATGTGGATATATCCGACTTCTCCGTTTGTTGCTTCGCTGACTTTGCGGATGTTATTCTGTACCCAATCATAATAATGAAGTTGTGATTCGTCGGCCAAAGGAACTACCAGGACTTTCCGGGAACCCTTGGGGGTAGGGGAAGAGTTTACTTCCAGTTCTATTGTTTTGTTGGCCATTCCGATTAATTCGGAAAAAAAGTTGGTGGTTGCCTGTAAAGATTTTCCGTTTATGGCCAGAATGTAATCTCCTTCTTTTACTTCTACTCCGGGCATGGTTAAGGGAGAACGGGTCGAATGGTCCCAGTTGGCGCCTTCCAGAATTTTGGTGACCCGGAAATAGCCGGAAGCGTCTTTCTTAAACCGGGCGCCTAATAGTCCCAGAGGAATCCGCTCCGGTTGAGGATGTTCTCCGTTTGCCGAATAGGCATGTCCTACGTTGAGTTCTCCGATCATTTCTCCAATCACATAGGTGAGGTCTGTACGATGATTGACATGGGGAATCAATACCTTATATTTCTCGTATACTGCATTCCAATCTACCCCATGCATATTTTTCGCATAGAAAAAATCACGCATTTGACGCCAGCTTTCGTTGTAGATTTGCATCCATTCCTGATGGTAGTCGATTTGTTTTCTTAAGCCGGAGGTTGAGATGGGAGAATGGATGCTGACTGCTGACAGAGGAAGGTCTATCACCTGGAACTGACGGCCGTTTCTGGCTAAGGCTTTTTTATATCCCGGACCAAAAGTGATGTTGGTATTTAAACAGGTTTCCTTTTTTTCCTTTAGATTGTATGAATACGTGTAACCCCGGTTATAGTACACCCTGTCTCCTATCATGTGAACATTCGAGTAATTGGAGGGAATAACCGGTAATTCTACAATGCGGTTTTGAATGTCCTCAAAATAATAGGGCGATGGTTTCTTCTCTTTCTCTTTTTTAGTTTCTTCTTTTGAAGACAGGAAGATATTATCATTTTTCGGTGCAAATGGAATGGAAGCGTCCCGGGTCAACGGCAGGATGTATATTTTACTCATATTATTGTATACATGGTTCCATTCCGTGTTGCTGTATATGGGGTGAAAAGTCCGTGCGGATACAAAGACAAGGTATTTTCCGTCTTTGCTGAAATTGGGAGAACCTGCATTATACCAACCGTCGGTAATTTGATGTTTTTGTTTTGTTTTCAGGTCATAGAGGATAATGTTGTTCATTCCTTTTTCCGGTTGGAGATAGGTGATGTAGCGGCTGTCGGGTGACCAGTTGTAAGAAAGAATAGGGCCGGCTCCGGAGTGGGCTATGGTTTCTGTTTCTCCGGTGGAAATGTCTGTCCGGTTTAAAGTATGGCGTTTCTCGCTCCAGAGAATGGAATGGGAATCCGGTGACCATTTGAAATGGAAGATATAGGTCTGAATATCGTGGGTTAAAAGTTTTTCCGTTTCAGTGACGACATCCCTCAACCAGATGTTAAATTCTCCGTTTTGGTCTGAAAGGTAGGCAATCCATTTTCCGTCTGGTGACCATTGCGGGTGACGGTCATGAGCATCGGAAGAATGGGTCAGATTGTAAGTGATACCCTGTTTGGCGGGGAGGGTGAAAATATCCCCCCGGGCGGCCAGAACAACTCTTTCTCCTTCCGGAGCAAGGTCTATGCTACTGATTTGATTTTCTACATTTTTCCATTCGGGTCTGGCCCAGTTCTGGTCGTTATCAATTTGAATATCTATTTTATGGGCCTTCTCCGTCCGGGTGTCAAAATGGTAAATATAACCTCCGTATTCGTATACGATTTGGTCTCCTCCCATGGACGGGAATTTAATGTCGTAATCTTTGTAAAACGTCAGTTGTCGTGTTGTTTTGTGAGGGAGTGTGTAGACGTATAGGTTCATGACATTATCCCGGTCTGAAATATAGTAGATTCTCTTTCCGTCAGAGGACCACATGGGGATAATATCCTGACGGTCGTGCTCTGTAATTTTTTCAGATTTTTTAGTATCAAAATCAAAGATACGGATATCATCTGCCATCCCTCCCTGATATCTTTTCCAGGTCCTGAACTCCCGGAATATGTAGTTGTAAGCTAATTTTTTACCATCGGGCGAAAACGATGCGAAGCCTCCGTTTTTAAGGGGTATTTCAACAGATTCGCCGCCGTCGGCCGGCACACACATTAATTGGCCGGTGAAATCATTGAAAGTATATTGGCGGGTTCGGAATAAGATATTTTTACTATCCGGAGTCCAGCCTATGACAATGTTGTTGGGGCCCATCCGATCACCTAAGTCATCTCGTTTGAGAGTGGCCGTATAAGTCAGCCGTTGGGGTTGTCCTCCCTGGGACGGTATAATGAATACTTCTGTATTCCCGTCGTATTGTCCTGTGAAAGCAATGTATTGCCCATCCGGAGATAAACGGGGAAACATTTCATAGCCGGTGTGTGAGGTTAATTTTCTGGCTCTTCCGCCATTCAAGCCAGTTGTATATATGTCTCCTGCGTAAGAAAAGACCAATTGTTTTCCATCGGTATGGGGAAAACGTAACAATCTTGCTTCTTCTGCCTGTGTTTCGAACCAGACGATAAAACAAAAAAAGATTAGGAAAATACTTCTCATGCCATATAATTTTAAGTGTATGAAATACAAAGTTAATATTTCTCTGATTTTTACACTTATGGTTTAGAAGAAATACAAGGCTTTCACTTTTTTCTCAGAATGGGCAACTTATTCTGGTTTGAGACAGTATAAAAACTGTAGAGATATAATTCGTTACAAAGAGAAAAAAGCTTGGTGAGAAACTTCGTAAATCGAACTATACTCTACAGAAAACGGAGAACCGTTTTTTAGGGGGCGGCATTTAGATTGGGAGTGAGTGCCTGTCCTCCCTTTTTTAAGTGTGCTGAATAGATTAACGGATGCAAATTTATTAAAAATAATACGAATCTAAGTTTAAAGTTTTGGACAAAATAGGGGACAAATGTAAAAATATAAAGATATAAATCCACTGATTAATAGTTGTTTAAATTCTTTATGCCAGGGGGACGTTTGGTGATAAGGATTTTTTCTTCTGCTCAAAATATGAAAAAATGTTTTCAGAGCTGAATTAAATATTCTTCCGGGTCAATATCTTGTTCTATTTTGTCTGAGATTCTGTTTAACAATCTGGTTTTTCTTTTTCGGATAGCTTCTAAAGTAGTTTGAAAGATGGTGGCCATATGGCTCAGTTTCCATTTGTGGTGAATCATGGTAGCCATCAGGATTTCGTCGGTGTTAAAATTGGGGAAACGTTCCTGGAATTTCTGAGCAAAAGCACCGTCAAGGTTGGTTAGCCGGTTCATTAAATTTCCGGAATAGTCTGCATTTTGTTTGATTAAAGTTTGATAAAGCTGGTTATATACTTTTGTTGAGATGTTTCCGGTCAATTTTTCCTGATTTAGTATTTTAATCAATTGATGGAAAGCGATGTGGTTTTGCCGGATAAATTCCTGGGTAACGGAGAATCCCCAAGTGGTGTGCTTTACTCTTTCTGCCAGTTTATTGTTTTCAAGCTGCAGTTTGCGGTGGTGATGATAAACAATCAGGGTAAGTAGGCAAAGGATAAAAGAGATAATTAAAAAAAGACATATGTTTTTTAACTGGTCGTTTTCATTTTTCAGGATCTGGTTTTGGTGCAAGAAAATGGTATCTGTTTGTTGGGGCAGGATTAGAGTTTCTTCCGGGATTCCGTTTATTTGTCTTTCCAGTATGTCTGAGTGGCATGTATTGTTGTTAAAGAGATGGTATGATACTATTGCAGGGATGAAAGCAATCACAAAAAATAGTTTTCCCATGTTTACGACCAATTTTGTTGCAAACATATACCAACTTTAACAAAATATCAATGATTTTGTACGCTACTTTGTTAAATACTTTTATTTTTTCCAAATCAATTTACTGCCTGAAGTCAGTTGGGATTTTGTGATGGCGGGTGTACCGTAGAGGATGAGTCGGACGTTTCCGGCCAATTCATAGGAGAGTTGGCTGGCGACTTTGATTTCTGCTTTTGCGGCAGTAGCCAGTGCTATTTCTGCCCGGATGGTTTCCAGGTCTTTGGCTTTTAAGGAGGCAGAGGTTTTGAGCGTTGTTTTGAGATTCTGGGTTTTGCCTTTTAGTTCTATGATTGCCGAGGTTCTTCCGTCCACTTCTATGTTTTCGGTTTCAAGATGAAGTTTTATCTGCGAGTTTTCACTGGCTTTGATTTGGATAGACGGGATTTTCCAGATTTGGGGGGAACCGTCAATTTGAGAATGCTGGTAAGCGGTCAGGCTGCGAAGGGTGGGCATGCTGATGAGAACGTTCAGGTCGGCATATTTGGTAATATTTATCGAATCCGAAATATAAATTTTTAAAATACCATTCCGGACAACGGTTTTGATGTAAGGAAAAAGATTATTGTCGGCCTCTACGGTAAGGGGTTGGAGTTCTCCCTGGACGATAGCGACGGAAATATTGCGGGAGACGATTATGCTGTGGAAATAATCTGTTTCCCTTTGTTGGGTGAGCACATATCCCGAACCTTTTACATTTCTGGAAGTTTGGCCGGAGACGGAGTGCAGAAACAGGATGAGGATGGATAAAAGAATAAGTTTTGCCATATCATGCTCTTTTGGTCTTTATCAAGATTTTGTACGGCAAATCGGGAAAGAAGTTTGTCATGTCAGAAAGCCGCCTTCATCAGGCGGCCTTCTGGTACGCAAATGAATGGTAGATGTTGTGGTTGTTATCCGGCGTTTATATAGGTTTCTACCAGTTTCTGGATTTTTTCTGTATCATTTCCCAACTCTTGTCTTAGTGTCCTGTCCTGATAAGCGGAAAGTTTCTGGATTAGTCCGTCAATCAAGCGGGGGCTGAATACCTGGGCAGCTTCATAGATTTTGCGTTGTTGAGCCAGAAAATCGGCAGATTCTGCACAGGAAGCCGGCAGATGGCTGAGCCGGTTGGCTATCTCTTTGTGGGCGTCATCGAAGATGTTCACATTGACATAGCGTTCTTCCGCATAAGGAATGGCCTCCGGCATTTCAAAACCATGGCGTGCTGCTACTGCCAGACCTGCCAGTAAAAGGTAAATATCAGCAGAGCCGTCCGGACAACGGAATTCTATGGTTTGTTTGGTGCCCGGATCGGTATTGCCTGGCTTTTCCAGCGGATTGGCGTCTACAATCATTCCGGTTGCTCCTTGTGTCCAGCCCAAAGGTACACGAACCAGTACGGAACGGTTCCGGTCACCCCAGCAGATATTGGTCGGGGCTTCCTGGTGAGGAACCAGGCGGAAATAAGAGGTTGGATTAGTGTTGCCGAATGCGGTAAGAGAAGGTGCGGCTTGTAATATTCCGGCGATGGCTTTTTTGGCGACATCTGTTAATTTACCTTCGGAAATATACATGTTTTTTCCGTCTTTGACTAAACGGGTATGTATGTGCAAACCGCTACCGGCTTTGCCGGTTGTGATTTTGGGTGCGAAAGTTAAGTCAACGCCGTATTGATAGGCGAGTGTACGTAAAATCCATTTTGCAATCATTAATTGATCCGCCGCTTCTTCGATGTCCACCGGAAGAAATTCAATTTCATTCTGTTCATATTGTAAGTGGCCGATTGTGAAATTTCCCACTTCCGAGTGTCCGTATTTGATTTGTCCGCCGGCTTGGGCAATGGCACGCATGGCCTCCGTCCGGAAGTTGCCCCATTTACAGAAAGGGACAGATTCATGGTAGCCTTTTTGGTCCGGTGTTTCGAAAAGTTCTTCTTTTTCGCTGATGACGTAGTATTCAAGTTCACCCATGGCCTGAAATTCCATGCCGGTTGTTTTCTTGAATTCTTCATGAGCTTTGCGGAGCGTGTATTCCGGAGCGCTTTCCAATGGCTTCCCGTCTTTGGTATAATAGCTGCAAAGAATATCTATTGCCGGAATGTCGCTGAAAGGGTTTAAGAAAGCAGTTCGATACCGTGGGATAACGTAGAGGTCGCTTGAACCGGCTTCAATATAAGGAAACAGGCTTGAGCCGTCCACTCTTTCCCCGTAAGTGAGGATATTGTCCAAGTGTTCCGGACTGCCGATAATGAAATTCAGCGTTTTTAATCTGCCGTCGCTGCCTGCATACCGGAAATTGACCATTTCAATTTCATTGGCCTCCACATAGCGGATAATATCCGCTTTGGTAAATTCTCTTTGTGGTTTCTGGAGAAATTTTACTAATGGATTGGGATGTAGTGAATAGTTTTCTTTCATATTCCGATTTTTGAGTTTAGTTGTAACAATTTTTAATCAAATCAAAACAAATCTATAAAAATTATTTTAAATGAGAATGTTTTTGTAATAATTTGTAATAAAATTATTGGATATATGAGTTATTTATAACTTTTAATTCATTTTTGGAAATCGGAGAAATATATCTATTTTTGTATTAAATGTATATATTTTCAGAGTATTGGTAAGTGTTCGGAAGAGTGTTTCGTTTTAGCAACAAACAAAAAAAATTATTTTTTTTGTTTGTTTTGCTGTGGCAAATGGATTCATTGATGGTTCAGGGACAGATTCATCCTGAAACGGCTTTTTATTGGGAGAATCCCTATTATCTGAGTCCTGCCTATGTGAATCTGGATTATAAGGGTTATTTTTCTTTGGCTGCCCGGAAGCAGTGGGCCGGATTAGACGGTTCGCCTGCTACTTTTTTTGCTACCGGTGCATTGTTTTGGGAAGATTATCGTACGCAGGCGGGAATGAAAATCCTAAAAGATAAGATAGGCTATATCCATACGCTTGATTTCTCACTTTCTTATACTTATAGTTTACGTTTGGCCTGGAACAATTTTTTAAATCTGGGTATTGCCGCTTCCTGGCAAACGCAAAATATAGACCGGAGCAAGGTGGTTGTGGATAATTTCGATGATCCTGTTTTTTTCAATGAGAAATTGAAAGGACTGAAAGACTGGAATGCACATTTGGGAATAGAGTATGTATATGACCGGAGTCTGATTGTGGGTATTGCTTCTCAAAATATGATGTCGTTTTTGAGGGATAAGCCTCATATTTGGGCGGGTGTGAATTATGCTTATGCCCGTTATCGGACTCGCTCGCTGGCCAGAGGATTTGATGCCGGACGTTATCGGACCCGCTCTTTTAGCCGGAGTTATGATATGGAATATGGAGTGTGCCTGAAACAATATGAAGATGATTTTCAGGTGGATGGCATGATTTCCCTGTATGTCAACCGGGAGAATCAGGAAGAAAAGTTCCAGTTTTCACTTTTTGGACGTTCGGTGGGGGAGATCGGAGTGTTGGCTGGTTTTAAATTGGTTTCGAATCTCAAGTTCCTTTGTACGTATGATTATAATTTTAAGGCTGTTTCGGATAATACATACGGGTCTTTTGAGATTATGATGACTTATCCCGTTCAGCGTTCCCGCTCTTGTCGGGGGGTATGGGATAGGTGAAAAATAGTGGTAAATGAGGATGATGAGATTCTATGCAGTGATATTCTGGGGAATAATGGTATGGACGGGAATGGAAGTAAGAGCCCAGGGATATACGGTGTCCCCGGATGTACCGGATTTTACCGAGCTTCGTGCAGGTTGTGTGGTCGCAACCTATGGAAATACCAGAGATCCGTTTCTTTATGAAGGGATAGTGGAGGACCGCCATAAGATAATTACTGCTCAAGGGAAGGATTTTTATACAGGCGGAGAATTACAATTGTTGCCTCCCGGAGAATCCAGGGTGATAAAACTTGGAAATGAACAGGTGGGGTCTGAGGCGGAAAGCATTACATATCATTTTATAGTTGATCCGGAAAAGGCTGTTTTGTTGCTGAAATTTGCCGTAGTCTTTGTTGACCCCAGCCATAGTCTAAATAACCAGCCCCGGTTTGTGGTTCGCATTATGGATAAGGACGGTAATCTGATAGATGTCTGTGCGGAGTATGATGTGTCTGCCCGGGACGGTATTGATGGATTCAGGACTTACGATAAGATTGGGCTGCCTATTCGTTGGCGCGACTGGACGAGTGTGGGTTTGGATATGTCTGCTTATGCGGGGCAGGAGGTGCAGGTCCAGTTTGTAACTTATGACTGTGCTTTGAGCGGGCATTTCGGATATGCTTATTTTACAGCCTCCTGTATTTCCCATAAATTGTCTCTGGATGCTTGTGATGGAACACAATTTACCATTGCTGCGCCTACCGGTTTTTCTTCTTATATGTGGCAAGACGGACAGACTGCTTCTGCCGTAACTTATACTCAGGAGGACGGAGAGAAGGAAATAGCTTGTGAAATTACTTCCGCTACAGGATGTCGGTTTACATTGAGTGCACATGTCACGGCCGACCCTGTATTGCCTGATGAAAAGTTTTTTTTCGATACAATTTGTCAGGGGGAATCCTACAAAAAAAATAATTATAATCTTCCTGCGCAGTGGAAGATAGGTACTTTTAATTATCTCAACACTTATTTTAGTACGGCAACATGTGGGGAAGTGGGAGAGCTGATGCTTCATCTTACTGTCTTACAGCGCTATTATCCTGTGGAAGCAGAGCTGTGTCCCGGAGAGAGTTTTGTGGATTATGGGTTCTCGTATGTGAATCCGGCTCCCGGAGAATATAGAGATACGCTGACTTATACTTCGTCTTCCGGAATTTGTGATAGCGTCGTTACCCTCTACCTGTTGGTATATCCTGAGGTGAAATTGACTTCTGACATAGCAGGAGAGAAATATCCTTGTGCAGGGACCACACAGACTTATAAAATATCGGAATCCTGGACTATGGGACAATATGTTTGGGAGTTCCCTCCGGGTTTTGATATTTTAAGCGGACAGGGAACCACTCAGGTAACTGTTCAGGTCATGGATTTTGCTGAAACCGGTCCCGTCCGGTTGCTGTATGGGAAAGGTGCCTGTGCTACGAGTCCTGACCCCTACATTGTAAATCCGCATGGAGCTTATTGGCAGACTGTGATAGATACTTTATGTACCGGAACGGAGTATCATGAGAACGGTTTTGATGTTCCTATCCAGGATTGTCCGGGGTTCCTTACTTTCGCAAAACGGGGCCGGACTGTGTATGGATGCGATAGTGTGGTGACTTTGCATTTATATGTGTATGAGACGCCTGAAGTTACCCTCAAGACTTCGGATAGTGTGATATGTCAGGGAGGGGAAGTGGAATTACAGGCTTGGGGAAGCCGTACAAAGTACATACCTCCGGAACCTCCGGCTGTCAGTATAGGGGATATTTTCTGTGAGGATGGGACCATTGTTAAATTAAAGGAGTATGCTGCCGGGAATAAAAAGGCCCAGGGCATTGTTTTTTATGTGGATTCTTCCGGAGAGCATGGTTGGGTGGTGCATATTAAACATCAAAGTAAATCCTGCAAGTGGGGAATCAATACTTATAACATTCCTGATTTGCCTGATTATTATTATTACTCCAATTCCCGTTTGGATACTGCCGGTTATTTTAATACTTCCCAAATCAGACAAGCCGGTAATGAAGTTGTATATCCGGCAGCTTATTCCGTTGATTTTGCCGACGGCTGGTATTTGCCGGCCATCGGACAACTTTTGAGAATGTATGGGTATCTGGATGAAATAAATAAGGTTTTGGAGGAAGTCGGAGGAGAGATTTTTGAGTTTGTTGATACACAATGGTTTTATTGGTCCAGTAGTGAAGGGGGTACAGGACAAGCCTGGGGGCTGGAAGTGAGAGGGCGTCAGATGTTAGGAGATAAAGCAGCATTAAGTGGCGTGAGGGTGAGGGCTGTGCGTTCATTTTAGAAATCATGAAGATGAGATTTTTTATCTTGATATGGTGTCTGTGTTCTTTGGTGTGTCAGGGACAGCAAAAGAAAATCGGCGATGTAATCCGAAATCCTGACGGTTCCCGGGGAGTTGTTTTCTGGGTGGCTCCTGATGGTTCTATGGGATGGATGGTTGCCTTGTACGATTTGCCGGCAAAAAAAGCCTGGGGAGATGATAAAGTGAATGTGCCGGTTTTACCTGACGTGGGGTCCAGTGGCTATCGTGCTGTGATGCGCGCGCTGTCAGATACTGCGGGATATGGAAATACCGCAAAACTAAGGGAGTTTCAGGGGCCAGGTACTCAATATGCCGCACAATGCGTTGATCTTGAACAGGGATGGTATTTGCCGGCAGTCGGACAGGTAAGAAAGTTATACACCGTTATGAATGACATTAATCCGGTGTTGATAGGTATTGGGGGCAGTGCTTTGAAATCTTCTGGTTCTGGCTTTGGGGATTATGTTTATTCTTCCAGTTCGGAAGCAAACACATCTGACCTTTGGGCCTGTTCTTTTGCCGACGGACAGGTGGGAATCTTGGGGAAGAATGAGTTGTTATTAACCAGGCAGATCCGGACATTTTTTGTCCGGGACGTAGAGTATGATACTACCTTGAATTATCGTTGGAATACGGGCGCTTCTATTCCTTTTATTCTGGATAATCCGAGACAGACCGTACAATATCAGGTAAGTGTTTCTTCTTCTGTTGGGTGTACGAATACTGCTACCCGTGAAGTATTTGTTTCCTCCCCTGACCCGGTTGTGATTTATGATACGATTTGTGCGGGAGAGGTATACCGGAATAATGGTTTTGAAGCTTCTGTGGCGGGAACTTATGAACAGGTATTGGAGAATGCGGATGGCTGCGATTTGTATTTGACCCTGAAATTAACGGTTCTGGAACCCGTGGAAACGGTTATATATGATACGATTTGTGAAGGAGACCTTTATACGAAAAATAATTTTACAGAATGGGAGGCCGGAGAATATCGGCAGTTATGGCATGGCGTTTTGGGTTGTGATTCACTGGTTCGTTTGCATTTAACAGTTCTCCCGGCTTTTGAGACCGTGTTGTATGATACCGTTTGTGAAGGAGAGGATTATGACAGGAATGGTTTTTATCTTACCGGTTTGCAGGTGGGTGGACATTATTTTGAATGGAAAGGGACCTCCCGTTATGACTGTGATTCTGTGGTATATTTGCACTTGACTGTCGCTCCGGTTGGGGACACTCTGCTTTTTGATACGGTATGCGCCGGACAATACTATAAAAAACATGGATTTGAGTATGAGACGGTTATGGACGGACAAATATGCGAACCTTTACACTTGCGAAGTGACAGAGGCTGTGATTCGCTGGTACGTTTACAGTTGGAGGTATATCCTGCTTATTTCTTTTCTGATGTTCAGGCCATTTGTGAAGGTGAACAATTGGAGTTTCGTGGCAGGCTTTTGCAGGAGGCCGGTATTTATGTTGATTCATTAAAGACCGTATTGGGATGCGATAGCATTTATGAATTGCAATTGTCTGTAAATCCTTTGTTCCGGGATACCTTAAAAGCAGTTATTTGCGAAGGTCAACGTTATCAGAATGCTGGATTCAATGAGAGCGAAGCAGGTTTTTATGAGAAACATTATAAAACTGTAAACGGCTGTGATAGTATAGTTTGTTTAAATCTTAAGGTAAACTCTTTTTTCACTGGGGGAATATGGTCGGTTTTGGAGGATTGTGCAACACATTCCTACCGGTTTGAACCGGAGTGGAAAGGGATTCAAACCGATAAAGAAGGATATCGTTTTTTGTGGGATTTCGGTGACGGACAAACAGGTGAGGGGGAATACCAGCTTCATCAATATGCCGATTCCGGTATCTATCCGGTACGTTTGCAGGTTGTAATTCCCGGAAATTGTTCCGGAGAAGTTCAAATGGCTCAACAAGTGGCTTATCATTCTTCTGATATTGAGATATATGCTCGTCCTGAAAATGTAGATTCCCATCATCCTCAAATTCATTTGTGGACTGATTCTATTCCGGGGATGTCCTATGAATGGGAATTCGGAGATGGACACCGGGCTACGGGGGCAACCGTATTCCATATTTATACTTTTGATGAAGATGTTACTTATGAAGTGAAGTTAAAGCGGACGAATACCGAGAATTGTTCTGTAGAAGCGGTATTGCCTGTCCATGCTTTTGAATTGATTTCTCCTCCCAATACTTTTTCTCCTAACGGGGATGGAGTAAATGATTTTTTTATGAAAGGCTACCGGATAAGGATTATGAATCGGAACGGAGTGGAAATATTTAGAGGGGAAGATGGCTGGGACGGAACCCGGGAAGGACAGTTTGTGCCTCAGGATACCTACTTTTACGAATTATATTATCGGACATACCAGGGGGAGAGTGTGAAAAGAGGTTATGTCACTGTTGTAAAATAAGGAATGGTTTCGGAAAGATTGATTTAAGGGGGAATAAAAAAACAATCCGAAAAGTTTCAGGTTTCCTGCTTATGCAAGGAGTGCCGGACTTTTCGGATTGTTTTTCTTTTCAAACGGGCGGTTTTTATTCTGCCAAGACGGTAATTTCTGCTCCTGATGCAAAATCCTGACCGTTCTGTTCACTCAAAGCAGTGAAGCGGATATAACGGGCTTTCACCGCTTTGTTGAATTCTACTCGTTTTTCTTTCAGGTTGTTTTCAAAAGTTCCTTTGTGTATGGGGGTACCCCAGTTTTTTCCGTCCATGCTCACCTGAATACTATAGTCTTTGATGTTTCCGTTAGCGCCATTTTGACGGGGCAGATAGGTGAAGCCTTTGATATGTTTTACTTCTCCGGCGTCTAAATCTATCCAATGGGGGTGCTTGGCAACAGTAACTGAGTACATGGTGTGCCAAATGGTGTTGGGGTCGCCGTCTGTCAGATGGGAAGCATCGCCCTCGCCGGATTCCTGGCTGCTGGCATAAATGACTACGGTTTGGATGCTTTCGATTTTATCGAAAGTCATTTCCACTTTGAGGTCCGGGGTTTCTTTAAACCAGGCTGTAATTTTGCCTCCGTTGCGGAGGGAAATCGGTTGGGTGTATAATTGGGCTTTCCCCTTGCCTAAGGTGTAATAGATTGCTGCATTTGCTTTGGAAGAAGAAATCTCAACTACACCGGCCCGGTTACGGGAAACAGACAGTGGAATATCACCGGAAGGGGCGACATTGGCAACTTCAGTTAAATTTTTGCGGGCAGGCCGGATGATAAAACCGGTATTTCTCTGCTTAGCAAATACACGGTCGGGTTCAAGCGGACCACCCTGTCCGCAGCTGTTACCGCCCAAGCCAGTTACGGCAGCATCCAAATGTAAATAGGTATCTCCTGCTTCCGGTAGTTGGTAAGGGTGTGACGCTTTTATCAGATCCAGGGCCGAATAAGGAAGAGCCGATACGGATAAACGTTCTGTGGCAATAAATACGGCTCCTTCGCCGGCGGGATTAGTCAATGCACACCAGCGTACATCTTCATGATTGGCCATGTCCTGCGGTTTCGGGAAATTGACAAACTCATCCGTTACGGTGCTTTGATGGTATTCAATGAACTGTCCGGTTTTCCGGTCCGGATAATTGCCAACAGGTCCCCGGCCGTAATAGGTGAAATGTGTAAATTCTTTCGGAATGCTCATTACGTAACCCAGACGGGGCAATACCAGATTGGGCTGATTGGAAGTAATGCCGGATTGTAATTCTATGGAACCGTCCGGATAGACTGTCCAGATCTGATTCGTGATAAATTTGAAGTCATCTGGTCCGAAGGCTTTGTCTTCTAATTCCTCGATTTTGTTTTTGCCTGTACTGGTGCCGCCATGAATTTTAGCTGCATGGGGCGCTTGGGATTCAACGGTAAATGCTAATACGATGGTCCCGTCGGCTTTGGAAATGACTTTACTGTTGGTTGCTTTGTGCTGCAGGTTGTGCAGACCGCGTTCAAACCACTGTGAGTAAAACCAGTTGTCGTTGTTGGTGAAAGCCCTGAAAGCGTCCAGTTTCGGGCCGTTACCCGGCGTGATGACAATATTCCCGTTGTAAGTGAGGGTGTGGATGGTTCCGTTATCCAGATTGAATTTTACTTCAAAATTTTCTCCTTTAATGGTCTGAATATTGTCTTTTAAAGCGGATTGAAGTTTTTCGCTACTATGGGCAATACTCCGGATATGTGGACGATGGGTGGCTTCTTTCACCCGGTATTGTTCTTCAGCCGTAACAAAGCCCTTATTTCCCCATGGCATCTTTTCTTTTAATGTGAATTGGAGTTTGACGAAATATTCGGAACTCTCTTTCAATTGGTTAAAATCATAGGGGACAGTTACTTGTTTTTTGGTACGGGCCGGAACTGGACCTGTCACCAGATTTCCGGATTCAATCTCTTCCCCGTTTTCATATAAATACCATTTTACATCATAGTCGGAAAGGTCTTTAAAATAGTATTTATTGAAGATTTCAAAGGTGCCTTTCAGACTGTCGATGGCATTGATACCGATGTGCTGGTATACTTTTTTTACCTCATAATATTGGGGTTTGGCTTCCAAATCACCGAATACAATTCCGTTCATAACAAACTGACCGTCATTCGGAGTATCACCGAAATCTCCTCCGTAAGCCAGATAGCGTTCTCCTGTTTCGGGGTCATAATTGTACATGGATTGATCTACCCAGTCCCAAATAGCACCTCCGCAGAAGAAATTAGTCGATTCAATGGCTTCCCAGTAATCAATGAGGTTGCCGACTGCATTTCCCATAGAATGGGCATATTCCGAAATATGGAAAGGGTATTTAATGTTGTAATTGCCTTTTACAGCTCCACGTATCCAGCCGATAGACGGATATTGGTTGGAACCCATATCTACAATGTCATTATTGCGTTCGTATTGTACCGGACGGGATAAATCTGATTTTTTCAGCTCATTGTATGCTGCTACAAAGTTTTTACCTGGTCCGGCCTCATTTCCTAAAGACCAGATTACAATGGAAGGATGATTGATGTGACACCGTACCATTTCCATGACACGGGCTATGTGGGCGTTTTTCCATTCCACCGGATGAGAAAGAGAGGCTGTGCCGTAATAATATTCATGGGATTCAATATTGGCTTCATCTTCTAAGTAGATACCATATTTATTGCACAGATAGTACCAGTAAGGATCATCCGGATAGTGGGAATTACGCACGTGATTGATATTAGCCCGTTTCATTAACATGATTTCATCTTCCATGATTTTCCGGGTAATGGCGTGTCCTACAGCAGGATTGGATTCGTGACGATTGACACCTTTTAATTTTACCGTTTTACCATTTACGTAATAATAGCGTCCCGCCAAGCCGAATTCATCCTCAGAAGCCGGTGTGTCTTTGATTTCTACTTTCCGGAAACCGACAATGGTTGAAACGGTTTCTACTGTCCGGCCTCTGGCATCTTTTAGTTGTGCCACCAATGTATAGCGATGGGGCGTTTCGGAAGTCCATTGGGCAGGTGCTTTTACATGTAGTACAGCTTTGTCCGCCTCTTCAGTCTCACGGGTAGCAATCGGTTTTACGGTTGCTGTTGCAGTCGCATTCGCTACCGGTACGTTTTCATCCGAATATAATTTGTTGGCATAAAGGCTGTATATTATTTTATATCCTTTAGCGGTTTTTTTCCCGAAATTCCGGACGTCGGCACTAATGTTTAAAGAACCGTCGGTGTAGTTGGCATCCAGGTCGGGAATGGCTGTCAGGTCACGGATCTGGACCTTGGGAGTCGAGTAGAGTGCCACTGTCCGGAAAATTCCGGGCAACCGGAACATATCCTGAGCTTCCAGAAAGGAACCGTCAGAGCTGCGGTATACTTCGACTGCTACTGTATTTTTGCCTTTTTGCAGGTAGGGAGTAATGTCAAAGTTTGCCAGATTTCTCGAATTTTTGGAGAATCCCACATATTTGCCGTTGATCCACAGGTAGAAGAAAGAGTCTACCCCTTCAAAACTGATAAAGATTTCGCGCCCTTCCCAGTTGGACGGAATGTCAAATTCACGACGGTAAGAACCTACTTCATTCCGGTGTTTATAGGTGGTCCACTGGGTTGGAGGAGTCCGCATGACTCCACCCCGCCAGTCGTCTACTTTTACACGATGCATGAAGATGACAGGCTGATTCACATAGATGGGTACTCCATACTTCAGGCTACCGTCTTTTTGAATGCCGTAGATGTTCCAGTTGGAAGGTACAGGTATACATTCCCAGGTAGAAACATTATATTCCGGTTTATAGAAATCTTTAGGACGGGATTCCGGGTCGGGAGCCCAATTGAATTTCCAGTCTCCATTTAAGGATTGCCAGTATTTACTGTTTTCAGGCAGTACTTTCCGGGCGCTTTCAACATCCTGGAAGGAAAAGAAATAAGCTCGCGGTTGTTCTTTATTCAGAGCTAAATTTTCGGGCGATTCCCATTCCTTACCGGAAGGAGCATGTACAGAGGCATAGCTATAGCCTTCGAGTGGAGGGTGGTCTGCAAAACTTTGTAAAGCTAAATGACACAGAATCAATCCTAATGTGATTTTACGCATGATTTTCTTTTTTATGATGATAAATATTCTTTTTATTTCCGGCACACGTTAGAAATACAATATTCGCTAAAATCTCCCGTTTTGCCAAATCATTTCTTAAAAATGACAGCAAAAAACAAACGCTAAATAAATGATTTGTCATTTATTTAGCGTTTTGTCTTGGTGATCCCGTGGGGACTCGAACCCCAATCAAAGGAACCGGAATCCTTC
>ERZ778504.488-NODE-488-length-41144-cov-4.766288_pt1 | contig 41144 bp, 30 predicted proteins | sample MGYA00510046_ERZ778504 | MGnify/ENA primary metagenome ERZ778504 (study PRJEB29527, sample SAMN07138964) | mouse gut metagenome | material: feces | host: mouse | place: China:Nanjing | collected 2016-01-25 ...
CCTTTTCGTTTGAACCACCTTCGATTCTTTCCTTCACGATTTGTATTATTAATATAGTATCACAATCACATTTATATTTCCATTGATTTTTCTTCCTGCTGATACATAAGCTATCCTTTGAACAGTAAAGTCGATTCAGAATAAAATATATTGATTCTAGGAGATTTTATTGTTTGGACCATATAAACAGGATATAATAAAAGCGGAGAAAAGAAAGGTGGTTAAAAATGTTGGAATTTCGAAATGATACACAATTCATTTTCATACAAATGAGCCGTGGAAGGTGCTGGAATATTGTGCTTCTCTGGGAGAAATTTATGATATTGCTGCAGAAGATATGGATAGACAGGCAAGAGGGTTAAAGGGATAAATTGGAGGGCATAATATGATTTTGGGAGCGTTTATGGTTCCACATCCGCCGCTGATTATACCGGAGATTGGCAAGGGAAAAGAACAGAAAATTCAAAATACGATTGACTCTTATCATGAAGCGGGGCTTAAGATTGGACAGCTTAAACCAGAAACGATCATTCTGCTTTCGCCTCATCAGATGATGTATGCTGATTATTTCCATATATCGCCGGGAAGACGGGCAGAGGGAGACTTTAGCCAATTCGGAGCCGGCAGGGTGAAGCTGGAAGTCAGTTATGATATGGATTTTGTGGAAAATCTATGTGAGATGGCAGATGCCGCAGATCTGCCCGCTGGAATACTGGGAGAACGGAATAAGCAATTGGATCATGGAACCATGGTGCCGCTATATTTTGTAAATCAGTATTGGAAAGAATACCATCTGGTCAGAGTGGGACTGTCAGGGCTTTCGCTTACCGCTCATTATAAGCTGGGACAGCTTATTCAGAAGACTGCGAATGAATTGAAAAAAACGTTGTGATCATTGCCAGCGGAGATCTATCCCACAGACTGAAAGAGGATGGTCCTTATGGATACCAGAAGGAAGGGCCGGAATATGATAAACGTATCATGGAAGTCATGGGGCAAGGGGATTTTGGAGAATTGCTGGAATTTTCCGAGGATTTTTGTGAAAAGGCAGGAGAATGCGGGCATCGCTCCTTTGCCATCATGGCAGGTGCGCTGGACAGGATCAAAATAGCTGCAAAACGGCTTTCTTATGAGGGAACTTTTGGAGTAGGATACGGGATTTGTACGTATATTACATGTGGGAAGGATCTAAAAAGGAATTTTAAAGATCGGTATGAGGAAAAAGAAAGAAAACGCATCCTGAAATCAAGGCAACGGGAGGATCAATACGTACGTCTTGCACGGCAGGCTGTGGAGGAATATGTACGGACAGGGATGAAAATACGAGCGCCGGGAGGAATTCCGCAGGAAATGCATGACAGCAGAGCAGGTGTTTTTGTTTCGATAAAAAAAGAGGGCAGGCTTCGGGGATGTATCGGGACCATTCATGCCGCATGGCCGTCCATAGCGGAAGAAATTATTGAAAATGCGGTTAATGCCGCCTCACGCGATCCAAGGTTCTCGCCTATAAAAGCTGAAGAACTAGATATGCTTGCCATTAGTGTAGATGTGCTGGGAGATACGGAGAAAATAGATTCTCCGAACAAGCTGGACGTTAAGCGATACGGTGTGGTAGTCACAAAGGGATATAAGCGGGGACTTCTGCTTCCCAATCTTGAGGGAGTGGATACGGTTGAAAAGCAGATTGCGATTGCAAAGCAAAAGGCCGAGATAGGTGAACATGAAAAGGCAGAACTGGAACGGTTTGAGGTCGTGCGTCATTATTGATATCGTTATGAATCTTTTGTCTGGTTTCAATTAATTCTTTTCTTAAGTTGTCTTGGAATGGAAATCCAGCGAGGCAATTCTGTTATAGAGCCGGAACATTAAGAAAACATTATGAGAAAAACTTAGTCTTAAACTTTGCTGTATCAGTCATAATGGTCTGGAACTTAAAGAGGCAGTTGAAAAAGAGCAGCCGGATATTTTAATTACAGACGTCTGTATGCCCGGTATGAATGCCATCGAATTGATCAAAGATATGCGGGAAAAGGAAAACAATGCCAAGATTCTGATTGTAAGTGGATACCGTCAATTTGAGTATGCAAGAGAGGCCTTAAAGTACGGTGTCGGCAATTATCTTCTGAAACCTATTGATGAGGAAGAATTAAATGAGGCTTTTAGAAAAATATGTCTGGAAGAAAGCAATGATATTGTAATAAGAAAATTTTTGACTGAAATTAGCGAGCTATATTATGCTGATATAAAGGGGCAGTATGTTAGCATAATAACTATATTTTGGCATAAATTTTTGACATATGAGGTATTGTTTCATGATATAGAATATATTAAAATAAAAAAAGATTTTATGAAAATATATCATATTCATTACTTAAGGAGGAATTATAGTATGTTGCATGAGAATAATACTATTGGAGAGGTAAAGGATGAAGTGCTCTATCAGGTTGCAAAGGCGGCTTTTGAAGGGAATCTCCACAAGATTGAGGCAACCCTGCCTTATGAGATCCTTCCTGGGAATAAGCCTAAATTCCGTTGTTGTGTACATAAAGAGCGCGAGATCGTCCGTGAGAGGATCATGCTTGCCAAGAATATCAATCCGGCAGACGGCGAGCCTTGCCACAACACGGTAAAGATTCTCCCGTCAGCCTGCGAGAACTGTCCCATTACCCGTTTTTCTGTAACAGACAACTGCCAGAAATGTATGGGAAAGAAATGTATGCAGGCATGTCGGTTCGGAGCCATTACTATGGCTCGCGATAAGGCATATATCAATCCTGAAAAGTGTAAGGAATGCGGACAGTGTTTTGACGCGTGTCCTTACAACGCGATCGTGGATATTATGCGTCCCTGTCGCCGCGCGTGTCCGGTAGACGCGATTCAGGCGGACGAGGACGGAAGAGTATGGATTGATGATGAAAAATGTATCCGCTGCGGTTCCTGTATTAGCAAATGTCCGTTCGGAGCAATCTCTGACAGTTCACGTATGATAGAGGTCATTGATTACCTGAAGGGCGACAGACCGGTATACGCGCTGGTAGCCCCGGCCGCGGAAGGACAGTTCGGCAATGATATTACGATGGAGTCTATTCGGAAAGGTGCAAAAAAGATGGGCTTTAAGGATATGGTAGACGTAGCCATCGGCGCAGATTTCGTTTCTGATTCCGAATCGAAGGAATGGGCAGAAGCGCATGAACAGGGCAAGAAAATGACAACTTCCTGTTGTCCTGCGTTTGTTCATCTCATCCGCCGTCATTTCCCGGAGCTTGCAGATCATATCTCTACTACGGTATCTCCGATGGCGGCGACGGCAAGACTTGTAAAAGCAATGTACCCGGGAGCTGTATGTATCTTTATCGGACCATGTATCGCGAAAAAGAGCGAGGCAGGGCAGGTTCAAGACCGTGAAGGGGAAAATGCAGATCTGGTTCTTACTTTTGAGGAATTTCATGCAATGCTCCGTGCAAAAGGCATTAAGCTGGAGCCGGTTACCATGGGCGAACCGCAGAATGGAAGTATCCACGCAAAGAACTATTCCAACTCCGGCGGTGTGACAAGGGCTGTGAAACAGGCATATATCGAGCACGGCGGACAGGGCGGATTGAATGTTCGTCAGTGCAACGGCGCGGCAGAGTGTCGGAAAGCGCTTATGCTGTTAAAGGCAGGAAAGCTTCCGGAGGACTTCATTGAGGGAATGGCGTGTGAAGGCGGCTGTGTAGCTGGCCCTGGAAATATTCAGGAGGAGCGGGCGTTTAAGAGAGAGCGCGATAAACAGCTTAAAAAAGCAGACGACCGACTGGTTACAGATACTGTGGGAGAATATAGCCAATATGAATTCTCCATGCACCGCCATAACTAGGTGAAAATTTGATGTAAGTAAACGATAATAAAGATGAAAAACTGCCGACAGGCATCGCTCTGTCGGCAGTTTTTTCAGTGCGCCTCGTGGACGCACGTTCTAAAACGAAACGAGTCGGTGCATCTGCTCGACGAAGAGTCAATTCTTTGTTGAAAATGTAATGTGCTTATTGTAAAATCAGATATATGAAAGAAACTGTAACATGACTGATTATAATATACAAGCAGCAACATAAAGGAGCGTATTTGTGAAATGATAGTGCAGGAGGGAATTAATCAAGATAAGATACAGGAAATGAATAAAGCATTGCTCCTGAATCTTATCAGAGAGCAGGAAGTATGTTCCAGAGCAAGACTTTCACAGCTTTCAGGACTCAATAAAGCGACAATTACATATCTTGTAAATGATTTTATCCAAGCAAAATGCGTAGATGAAACAGGTCTGATTTCCACGGGAAAGGGCAGGCGTTCTATTGGGATTACGTTATCGGATGAGTTCTATTATGTAATAGGAATCCGATTGGCGCGTACATATTTTAAAATAGGACTTTTCAATTTGCGGGGAGAGTTGACGGCAGAAAAAAGAATAGATATTGGGAGTGACATACTGCCGGGAAACGTCGTAAACCGTATCGCAGATGAAATTCAAAAGGCGATAGAGGCAAAGGGGAATTCCCGCAAGCTGCTTTCTATAGGAATGGCAATACCGGGTCCATTTATTAAGAATAAAGGTCGGATTGCAGTGCTGACAGGTCGAAGCGGGTTTGAAGAGATTGAATTTAAGACGGAACTTGAAAAAAGATTTAATACCAGCATAATTGTAGAGCATGATGCTAATGCAGGGGCTTTTGCTCAGTTGTGGTATGATAGGGAGATTGAGAAAGAAAAGTCGTTGATTTATGTGGCGGCAGGAGAAGGGATCGGGGCTGGGATTATTATTGATGGTAGTATTATCAGGGGCGAGCTTGGAACTGCCGGGGAGATTGGGCACATGACAATAGATTTCAACGGAGAGCAATGTGAATGCGGTAACAAAGGATGTCTGGAAAAATATTGTTCGGTCTTGGCATTGAAAAGAAGTATTGTGCAGAGTAAAAAAAGAAAATATAATCTGTCACAGATAAAGCAGATGATTGCAGACAATGATTCGCAAGCCGTTATCGTATACAGGAAGGCCTGTTGCTTTTTAGGATATGGAATTGTAAACGTAGTGAATTCGTTTAATCCGTCAACTATTATACTGGGAGATGAATTGAGCCATATTGAGAGTACAATCATGCTGGAAGAAATCAACAGTGTTCTGGAGAAAAGGTTGCTGAAAGAGGTTTATCAGAATCTTTCGGTGAAAATAAGCGGTGCAGTAAGGGATTCTGTATTGCATGGTATAGGAGCAATGTGTCTGGAGCACGCATTTTCTAATTATTCAATATTTTTTAAAATAGAAAGGGAAAAAGTACCTATGTAAAAAAATAGGTGCTTTTTTTGTGTGTTTTCAACAAAATGTGATGTTTTTTAGAGATTTATATTGACATATCCTGTTGGAGGAATTATAGTTAGTTTATTCAATAAATTAATTAAAACAATAAACTAAAGGAGGGCTAAACATGAAAAAAATCAAAAGTGTAGCAGCAGTAATGGCAGTTATGATGGCTTTGGCAGGGTGTGCAGGGTCTGCAGAGAAGAGCACAACAGAAGAGAAGAACAGTAAAGAGGATGGATATAAGTTCGGATTTACTGAATGGGCATCAGGATCTTTTTTTGACGCATGTTATGATGGAGTGATGTCGGTAGCGGATGAAAATGGCGGAGAGGTCATTCGTGTTGAAGGTGAATCAGACAGTAATGTGCAATTAGGAGTAATTGAAGATTTTATTGCACAGGGCGTGGATTTGGTGTTTTATAATCCAGTAGATGCAGAAGCAGCAGGACCGGCGTTAAAGATGTTGAAAGAAGCCGGCATTCCGGTTGTCAATTTCGATCTTGCAGTGTCAGATACAGATTTGGTTGATGCATTTGTGGCAACAGATCATTATTCTGCCGGGACAGTAGCTGGAGAGCATATGCTTGCAGATTATCCGGATGGCGGGAAGATCGCTATTCTCGACAGGACAAATGATAATGCGGCAGCACAAAGAGTTGAAGGGTTATTGGCTGCAATAGGAGATAAATTTGAAGTTGTAGCTCGTTTGGACGGCGGTGGAAAGCCAGAAACAGGTCTCTCTATCACTGAAGATATTCTTCAGGCTAATCCGGATCTTGTAGCAATTTATTGTATTAATGATGAATGTGCTCAAGGAGCGTATTCAGCAATCACTGCCGCAGGTGCGGATATTGGTATCTATAGTGCTAATGGCGGTCCGGAATCAAAAGCTGCAATTAAGAAAGACGGGGCAGATGGAATATGGAAGTGTACTGCGGCACAGTCACCTTATCAGGTTGGAAAAGCCAGTGCAGAAACTGCATATAAAATTTTGAATGGAGAGAGCTTTGAAAAAGAAACACTGATTTCTACATTCTCAATCGATGCGACAAATATTGATGAATATGCAGATTCTGATTGGCAGTAATAAGTCATAATTCAAATTGAAGTGAGGAGAAGTAATATGAGCACTTTATTGGAAATGAAGAGTATAAACAAAAGCTTTGGGAGCAATCGTGTGTTGGAGAATGTGAATGTAGCAATACTTGCCGGTGAAGTGCTCGCGCTTTTGGGTGAAAATGGCGCCGGAAAGTCAACTTTAATTAAAATCCTTGGCGGAATATATGCCAAGGATTCTGGACAGATTTATGTAAATGATAAGGAAGTTGAAATAAATAGTATAGCTGATGCCAGAAAATACGGTATTAGTATTATTCATCAGGAACTAATGCTTTGTGAAAATATTTCAATTGCAGAAAATATTTTTATGGGAAATGAAATATGCAATACCAGAGGAATTGTTTCACTCAAAAAGCAGATTGAAAAGACTCAGGGGATTTTAGACGAGTATAGTTTGGATATGAAGGCAGACACTGTTTTGAAAAATCTTACAATTGCACAACAGCAAATGATAGAGATTATCAGAGCGATTTCATTTGGAAGTAAAATTATAGTTATGGATGAACCTACTTCATCGTTGTCAGAAAAGGAGGTACAAATTCTTTTCAATATGATTAGACGTCTGAAAAAAGATGGCGTGGGGATTATTTATATTTCTCACAGAATGGACGAGTTGTTTGAAATATCAGACAAAATTGAAGTTTTAAGAGATGGGCGCGATGTAGGTACTTTTGCAACAAAAGAAGTAGAAAGGGCAAAGCTTGTTACAACAATGGTTGGACGGGAACTGACGCAGTATTACATTAAGGATAATCATCCAAAGGATGAAGTTATGCTGGAGGTTACTGGATTGTCAGACGGAAATATGGTAAAAAGTGCAAGCCTGAATTTGAAAAAGGGTGAAATTCTGGGGGTGTCGGGGCTTGTTGGAGCAGGACGGAGTGAGACGATGGAATGCATTTTTGGATTAACAAAAAGAACGTCTGGGTGTGTTGTTATAGATGGCAGAGAAGTTGAGTTCAGGAAGCCTTCAGAGGCCATGGCATATGGCATAGGATTTGTTTCTGAGGACAGAAAGAATACAGGTCTGTTCTTGCAGCAGGATGTGCAGTTCAATACTACGATTACTATTTTAGAACAGTTGTTTAACAGACTCAGACATTTCAAAACGAAGGAGCAAGATATCGTAGATAAAATGATTGAGGATGTACAGATTAAGGTGACAGGACGCAGTCAGATAGTAGGAAGTTTGAGCGGAGGTAATCAACAGAAAGTATTGATTGGAAAGTGGCTGTTATCTGCATCGAAGATACTGATTCTTGATGAACCGACAAGAGGGGTAGATGTAAAGACGAAGGCAGAAATATATTCATTGATTAATGAATTGGCAAAAAAGGGATTATCTATCATTATGGTGTCTTCGGAGTTGCCAGAATTGATAAATATGAGTGACAGGATTGTCGTGTTTTCAAGAGGATATACAACTGGGGTGCTCGAACGAGGAGAATTTACTCAGGAAAATATTATGACATTAGCAACAATGGATGTGAATTAGGGAGGCTGTTATGAAAGATACTACGAAAAAAACATATTCATTCTCAGATAACGGGTTTGTACAGGTAATCAAAGGGAATCTGGGAATTCTTATAGGCTTGGTAATTATGTGTGTGGGATTGACGGTTTCATTGGACTCATTTGCAACATCAACGAACATTTTTAATGTTATGAGGCAGATTTCTGTCAATGTTTTTCTTGCCTGTGGTATGACGATGGTTATACTGATTGGAGGTATAGATCTTTCGGTAGGTTCGACCATTGCGATTTCCGGATGTCTGTGTGCAGGTTTGATTACAAATAATGGTCTTTCGTCATTGTTGGCAATATTGATCTCAGTTGCGATTGGTACAGCTGTGGGAGCTGTGAATGGATTTATTATTGCTAATACGAAAATTCCTCCGTTTATCGTTACCTTAGCAATGATGAATATAGGGCGGGGATTTGCAAGAATTTATACAAAAGCAACAACGATTTTGGTTGAAGATGATTTGTTTATATGGATTGGTAGTGGCAAAATCTTGGGAAATGTTCCGATTCAGATTGTTTTTATGATTGTTGTAATTGTAATTACGGGTTTGATATTAAACAAAACAAGATTTGGAAGGAATATTTATGCAGTAGGGGATAATATTCAGGCTGCCGTATATAGTGGCATTAATTCTAAAAAAGTGACGTTTCTCGTATTTACTCTTTCAGGATTATTTGCGGCTTGTGCCGGGATTTTAAGCGCTGCAAGAACGTTTTCTGGGCAGTTCAGTGTTGGAGATGGCGCTGAAATGGATGCAATTTCAGCAGTAGTGCTTGGCGGAACAAGTATGACTGGTGGTGTGGGTTCGATCAGCGGCACTTTGATCGGCTGTCTTGTTATCGGTATTTTAAATAATGGAATGAACCTGATGGGAATAGATTCTTCATGGCAGTATGTTGTAAAAGGTATTGTAGTTCTTCTGGCGGTATATATTGACTATATTAAGAAAGAAAAGAGTAAAAAATAAAAATGAGAACATTATTAGGAATAGATATAGGTACTTCAAGCATAAAGGCAATGCTTCTGAATATTGAAACAGGAGCCGTTGTCTCGAGCAAGATTGAATATGACGTTATGATTCCTGATACGGGTTATGCAGAGCAGAATCCTGAGACGTGGTGGAATGGATTGGTGGAAATTTTAAACCGCATGCATGCGGGTGAGGAAACAAAAGAAGCATTTGAAAATATTGCGGGAATCGGATTTTCTGGACAGATGCACGGCCTTGTCTGTGTTGACAGCATGGGACGATCAGTAAGACCGGCTATTTTGTGGCTGGATCAGAGAACAAGAGACGAAGTTTCAACAATCAATGAAAAACTTGCAGGGAGCGGAGAGAGAGAGAGAATTTGCAATCGAATTGTTACAGGATTTGCATTTCCCTCATTGCTTTGGATGAAAAAGAATGAGGCGGAAAATTATAAAAGGATTCATAAAATTTTTCTCCCCAAAGACTACATAAGATATAGGATAACGGGAACAATTGGAACAGATATGACAGATGCTTCGGCAACAGGAATATATGATGTAGAAAATAGAAGATGGGCGCGGAAGCTCATTGAAAAATTTGAGTTTAAACAGAGCATATTTCCGGAATGTCACGAATCATATGAAAATGCAGGCTATGTAACAGAAGAGTGTTCGAAGCTCACAGGTTTGAAAGCGGGAGTTCCGGTTGTCTACGGTTGTGGGGATCAGATGGCACAGAGCGTTGGGAATGGTGTTTATCAGGAAGGCAGGCTGATTTCAAATTTTGGAACAGGCGGTCAAGTATCCGCGTATATGAATAGAATGACGTTTGACCGTGAGATGCGAACTAACACATTCTGCCATGCTGTAAATAAAGGCTATTCTGTTTTTGGAGCTACGTTAAATTGTGGAAGTGCTTTGAAATGGCTCTGCAAAAGTATGTACAAATTTGATGAGAGATGCTATGAAATAGCAGAAAAATTGGCAGAAGAGTCGCCGGCAGGAAGTAAGGGTATTATATATCTTCCGTATTTATCCGGCGAGAGATCGCCGATTATGAATTCCGAGGCGAAAGGTGTTTTTTTTGGATTAAAGCTGGAGCATGACAAGAGACATATTTTGAGGGCAGGGATGGAAGGAATTATCTATAGCCTGAAGGATTGCCTGCTGACTTTGCAGCAGATGGGAATAGATAGTAAAGAGATCATTGCATCTGGCGGTGGGGTGGCTAATGATTTGATGCTGCAGATGCAGGCGGATATATTTGAAAAAGAAATCAAAGTTTGCAATGTCAGTGAGCAAGCGTGTCTTGGAGCATGTATTATTGCAGGAACAGGTTTGGGGATGTTTGATATTGATAGCGCATGTGACCGATATATTACCTGTAGCGACAGGACTTATTTGCCGATAGAAGAGAATGTAAAGATATACAGAGAACAGTTTGAAAAATATCATAGAATTTATGAAAAAACAAAAGATTTAATGTAATGGAGGTTATTATGGGATTATTTAGAAGATTATCAAGTGGGTTGTCGTGTGGGGATTCTATTCCATTTTATCATGATGGGGTTTATCATTTGTTCTTTTTGTCTGTACCGGAAAATACGGTCAGATACCCGGAAAGGGTGAGAAACACATGGCAGCATGTTGTTTCCAGAAATCTTGTCGACTGGGAAGAGATGCCGCCGATACTTCTCCCGGGAGATGGAACAGAACTGGATCAGGATGGTTGCTGGACGGGATCGGTTATTTATGCAGAAGGGAAGTATCATATATTTTATACAGGATATCATATTGATTCCGAATTTCCGCAAACAATCTGTCATGCGGTGAGTGATGATTGTATTACATTTACAAAGGATACAAAAAATCCGTTGATTGTGCCAGATACACGGTATTATGAAAATATTGATTGGAGAGACTCATATATTTTTTATAATGAAGACGAACAATGTTACTGGATGCTTATAGCGGCGAGAAAGAACGAGGGTCCGACGAATAGAAGAGGCGTTGTTGTGTTATATACATCGGAAGATCTTGAGTATTTTGAACACAAGGGAGTTATTTATGAGCCTTGGCATACAAATTGTCCGGAGTGTCCTGAAATGTATAAAATGGGGGAATACTGGTATTTAGCTTATTCAAGATTTTCAGAACGTGCTCAGACGATTTACCGTGTATCCAAATCACCATATGGCCCATGGCGGACTCCGAAATTCGATGGGATTGACAACAGGAGATTTTATGCAGCTAAATCGCTTCAGGATGATAAAGGCAGGAGAATTTATTTTGCATGGACTCCAGAAAGAGAAAACAAATCTGATGATGGGTTGTGGCAGACAGGAGGAGATTTTGCAATCCCTCACCAGGTAATTCCGATGGAGGATGGGAATCTTAAGGTGGTCATGCCGGAAGAAGTTTGTGAGTATTTTTGCCGAAAAAAATTAAAATATTCCTTTGAAAAGAAACTTGGAAGTATCAGGAAGTATGGCGATAAGGCGCTCGAAGTGTCGTCACTTGGCACACTGTCATATGGATTCTTTGATGTGGAACAGGAAAACTTTATGATGGAATGTAATATTAAAGCGACTGACTGTGCAGACTATTTTGGACTTACGATCAATACAGACGAAGATATTGATAATGGATACTTACTTGCATTTAACAGAGCGACACAGGCGGTTTCTCTTAATAAACTGCCTGCACCGTTGGACCCATTTTGGGCAACTTTATCAGGAAAACGGATTGTTCCGGCAGAAGTTGATGGGCCGAGAGTGTGCGAGAAGACATTTCTATTTAAGGATGGAGACATTATCAATGTAAAATGCGTGTTGACAGAGACAATGATTGAAATATTTATTGGAGAACAAGTTGCTTTTTCTTACAGGACATATCGAAAAATGCCGTATCGTATAGGAGTTTTTGCGCAGGATTGTAATATGGAATATCATAATATCAGCTTTTCTTTTTGCGAATAAAGGAGCTTGAAGATGACAATATGAAAAAGTAATCAAAGATTGTGTCGGCATATGTGGAGGGTTTAGAGTAGATTTTAAATTGATAAATAAATATAATGATAAGAAAGTTTTGCGATTACAAACCGCAAAACTTTCTTGGTTTTGACGGCGGGTTACAAGTTAAAAAATAAAATTATAATATGCACAGGATTTATAAAATATTTAAAATTATGTGTTAAAATACTAAAAATATGATTTCTGTTTATATGGGAAAGGGGAATGCAATCGTATTGAATTTGAGAAAAAAATTAATAATAGCCAGTATATTGATGATCTTGATTCCTCTTATAGTATCTGTTCTTCTCTGTGTTGTGGTAATTTTCTATAAAGGGGACAGTGCTGTAAATCGTTTGAAAAGCCTTTATGAGAATGATAATGGCCTTTTGAATGTGCAAACTATTTTGTATTCCCATGAGAATCAGATTTTGAGCTATACACCTTTGAAGTATGACGACGATGATGAGTATGACGATGATGAGTATGACGATGATGACGACGATGACGACGATGACGACGATGATGAGTATGACGATGATGATAAGTATGAGAGTAATGTCAATATGGATCATCAAAGTAGTATTAATTATGAATCTGCGGCAAATGCATTTGGAAATTTGATAAAAGAATTAGAAATGTTGAGATATTATTATCAGATTAGATGCGGTGATCAGATCATCTATTCAAATCTTCCAGAAGGAGCAGAAGAAGAAATCATTGCTTTGGCGGGAAAAGAGTATAGGACGATTCGGAATTTTGCTGTGACTGACGAAGGAGACACTGTTGTAAAACGTACTTATTCTGACGGATTCAAAACGTTAGATGTTATGGCCTTTTGTGACGGATATGATAACAGTCATTTGTCGCAGATCATTAGAGATTTTTTTGCTTTGATAATTCTTTTCATGGTAGTCTTAACTGTAACGATCATCATTAGTATCATTGTTTTGACCAGATGGCTGAGCGGAGGGATGAGCAGTTCGTTAGGACAGTTATCTGAGGCAGTAAAACAGGTACAGGATGGGAATCTGGGTTACCGAATCAACAGCCGGAAAAGAGATGAGCTTGGGAAGGCGTGTCAGGAATTTGATGAGATGACGGAATATCTGGAAAATTCCGTAAAGGAGCGCGAAAAATACGAAGAGGCCAGAAGGCGGATGCTAGCGGGAATTTCCCATGATTTGAGGACGCCTCTTACTTCTGTCAAAGCCTATGTAGAAGGCCTGAGGGACGGTATTGCGGATACGGAAGAAAAAAGACAGCGATATTATAATGCATTGAAAATACGCATTGCAGATCTGGAGGACCTTATAGATAATTTGTCTCTGTTTTCCAGATTTGACCGGGGAGAATATCATTTTTCTATGGAGAAAATTGAACTTGGCGGTTTCCTTTCGCAGTTTTTTCAGGAATATGCAGTCGAGTTTCAGAAAAATTACATCACCTTTAATTGGGGTTCGCTGCCAGAGGAAAACTTATATATTAATGGAGATAAAAAGCAGTTAAGAAGGCTGCTTGGCAATTTGATTGAAAATACATTGAAATATAGAGTGAAAGACGAATCTTTATTGAAAGCAGCTCTTTACAGAAAAAGTGACAGAGTTGTGCTTGAAATGGAAGATGATGGACCAGGGGTGCCGGCAGAAGAAAGGGAACTGATCTTTGATAGCTTTTACAGGGGAGATAAGGCGCGCAGCAATCCCGGAAGCGGAAGCGGACTCGGGCTTTCTATTGTAAAAGAGATTTTAAAAGGGCATAGAGCTTCTATTCGTGCGGAAAGCGGCGCTGATGGAAAGGGACTTAAGCTGATCATGGAATTTCCTTTGGAGAAGGGGGATAAATAAGCATGAAAAAAATTTTGATTGTGGAAGATGACATTCTAATTGCCGAAATCGAGAGAGATTATCTGGAGGCGGAGCGATTTGAGACAAGCATTTGCCAGAATGGTCAGGAAGGTCTTAAAATGGCGTTGGAGGAAGATTATGATTTGATCATTCTGGATGTGATGTTGCCGGGAATCAGCGGATTTTCAATCTGCCGGGAGATACGCCGCGAAAAGGATGTGGCAATCATCATGGTGACTGCCAAAAAGGAAGATATCGATAAAATACGCGGACTGGGGCTTGGAGCGGACGATTATATTGTAAAGCCTTTCAGTCCTGGCGAATTGGTAGCAAGGGTAAAAGCTCATATAAATATCCACGAGTTGTTAAAAAGCAAAAATGGAAGCGGACTGGCAAAGAGCTATGATTTTGAAAAAGGAAGCATACAGACGGCAAACCTTAAGTTACTTCCTCTGTCAAGGCAGGTATTTTGCGGTGACAGGGAAGTGGAACTGGCCAATAAGGAGTTTGAGCTTCTTTACTTTCTTGCATCGAATCCTAATATAGTATTTTCTAAAGACGCCCTTTTTGATAAGATTTGGGGAATGGATGCGATGGGCGATACAGCGACTGTGGCAGTGCATATCAACCGTATCCGTGAAAAGATCGGAATTGATAAAGAGAATCTAAAGCTGATAGAGACCGTATGGGGAGCTGGATATCGTTTTAGAAAAAAATAAAAAGAGAATTTATAAATTGTTTAAACTTGATTTAGATTCATTTTACAGCCTATCTTATAATTAGACTATAAGATGATATCAGGATATCAAAATGCAGATACATCCATAATACCAGAAGGATCAAAGGTTTTTGACCTTGATATTATAAAATAAGCAGGAGGGAAAATAATAATGAGAAAGAAATTAATTGCAGGTTTATTAGTATTTACAATGATCGCAACGGTGACAATGCCGGTGATGGCGGCTGCAAAAGCAAAGAAAATCGCTATAAAAGGGAAAAAGACTGTTGCTGTAGGAAGTACGATTGAGCTAGACAGTGTGATCACGCCAAAGAAAGCAAAGATAAAGGATCGCAATATTATCTGGACCAGCAGCAAGCCGTCTGTAGCAAAGGTTTTGGAAAAGAGAGATGACGATACAAAAATAAAGGGAATGAAAGCCGGAACAGCAACAATTACTGTACGGATCAAGGGTACATCTATTAAAAAGAAATGGAAGATTACTGTAAAAAAAGCGGCGAAGACCAGTACGGCTGCAGCAGTGACAAAGATCAATACCTATAAAGCTGAAGCCAAAAATTTAAAATCTCAGATTAACAAAACTAATCCTGCAGAAACAAGTCAGAAGAAAAAAAGCCAATATCGTAATTTGAAAAAAAAGATCGAGACGATTGAAAAGAAACTGGATGGGCTGGAAAATACATGGGAAGATAGATATGAGGCTGGAAAGATTACTCGTTCCCAGTATCGTAGTTTGGAAAAAAAGATTGAGGCGGTAGAGGATTATCTGGACGATCTGGAAGATTATTTGGATGAAAAATTTGGTTATGAAGTTGATTAAAAATGGATATTTTAACTCTGAAGGAGGAGTAGATGCATGAAACTTAAAATGGCAAAATTTATGAGTGTTGTTACAATTGCCCTGCTGCTGGCGGGCTGCGGGGCAAAATCAGAGGAAACGCCGATACCAGATGATTCAGAAGTTCAGTCAGAGGAAGCTGTTTCGGAAAAAGCAGAGTCTGCGTCTTCTGGCGATGCCTCTGTATCTGAAGCGGAACCATCCGTGGATGAAAGTCTGATATCAGAAAATGAGGCAAAGAGTATCGCCCTAAAAGATGCAGGCATTACAGAAGATCAGACATCCGGCATACGGGTTAAGTTTGAGAGAGATGATGGAGTTCAGCGGTATGAAGTTGAATTTTATGCCGGCGATAAAGAATATGATTATGAGATTGATGCTGTGACAGGTAATATTCTCAACAAGGATATGGATATCGAAGATGATTTTCAAAAGTCAGGAACTTCCGATGCTTCAATATCTGAGGACGAGGCCAGAAAAATTGCATTAAATGAGGTCTCTGGGGCCGGGGAGAATGATATCAGGATTCATCAGGATAAGGACGATGGGCGGACCATATATGAAGGGACGATTGTCTATAAAGAAAGAAAATATGAGTTTGAAATCGATGCAAACAGCGGTAAGATCCTAGAGTGGGAAGAAGAATCTTTAAAATGAGTTTTGCTTCGTAAAAAGTAGCTTCCATGTTATACTGAATCTAACAGATTCAGTATAACATTTTTGCTTTATAGGAAATTCCGACCTTTTGAGACCTGACGGATTATCCATATATTTTTTGCGTAGTTTCTCTGTGTTTGGATTCAGATGTACCGTCTCTTTTGAAAGGAGTATACCATCGGAATGGGATTTGGGAAAGTCAAGCGGACGAATTTCTTCCGCGAGAACAGGACATGGCTTTTCCTCCTGATAATTCTATTCGTGTTCATTGCAATGTTCCTGAATTAATTGTATAATATTTAACAGCTAGTGAAAAACAGAAAAATTAAGATATAACCACAAATAAAAGGAATGCATCTGAATTATCAGTCAGGCGGATTCGGCCGGAGTTTATTGAGTATACGGATGTCAAGTGTGAAAAAGCATCGGTTATCTGTTATCGTGAGTTTAGTTTTATATAGACTGTTTGTATATAGAAGCTAATATTTATTGAAATGAAATATGGAGGTGCTGGTAAAGATGGGAGAGCTTTATGGGGCGGACCATGGGGCGAAGTGCGTCTGGAGGACTGATCACCAGAAATGGTACGAAAGGGGGAAATCTATGGGATATCAGGACGAATGGCTGCTTTTAGAGGCAGAAGATGATATTGACGAGGTAGAACACAGACAACCGACAGAAGAATTTTTGTTTTATCATGCAGTGACTAATGGAGATGTAGAGGAAGTTAGAAAAAACTGCGAGCAGGAGAGATTTTTAGACAGCGATGGAGTCGGCATTTTGTCTCGGGATCCGGTGACGAACTTAAAATATCATTTTGTTATTACTACGGCGATGATTACCCGTATGTGCAAGCAAAAAGGGATGGAGCTGGAACAGGCTTTTCGGATGAGCGACTTTTATATTCAAAGTCTGGATGATATCCATACTTTGCAGGAAATACGAAGTCTGCATGATGAGATGGTTTTGGATTTTGCGGAGAAGATGCGTAAGATCTGCCGGAGTGATACGAACTCCAGACATATCAATGTCTGTAAGGAGTATATCTATTCGCATATAAAAGAACGGATTACGGTTGAGGATCTTGCGGATGAGCTTGGGGTGTCCGCAAGTTATCTTTCCAGACTGTTCAAGAAAGAAACGGGGGATTCTGTCAGCGGTTATATACGCAGGCAAAAGATTGATATGGCAAAGAATCTCCTGCAGTATAGTGATTATTCCATGATAGATATCTCGAATCGTCTGTCTTTTTCTTCACAGAGTCATTTTATACAGCAGTTTCGGGAAATCGTCGGTATGACGCCGAAGAAATACCGTGATCTGAATCAGATGATTCACTGGGGTATTGAAACGGATGAAGGCGCGGCATTATGAGGAGGCCGCGCCTTGAAATTTTAAATATTATTTTTTTCTATAAGATCAGATGTACTTCGTTCTTATCCTTAAGAATCAAGTAAGGTATATAATTTCCGGAGAGCTCTGTACCGTTTACAGTAAGCCTTTCACAACCGGATTCCTTACCGGACGGGTTGTCTATTACTATATGCAGATGCTTTTTACGAAAATCCTTCTCAATTTCCAGATGTGTCCAATGCTTAGGAATGGCCGGAGAGATCTTTATACCGTCTAAATTAGGCCGGAGTCCTAAAATCCCTTCTACACATCCCACCATGACAGTGGAGGCGGTTCCGGTGAGCCAGTGTACATGGGAGCGGCCCGGATGCAGGCTTGCGCGTCCTTCTGTGAATTGCCCGTAGCAGTAGGGTTCCAGACGGCGGATTTCAGCCTTATCATTCTGCGCTGCCGGGGCGTTTTCCAAAAAGTAGGTAAAAGCGCGTTCTCCGTGTCCAAGAAGAGCTTCGGCGAGGATGAGCCATCCCTGAGATTGTGAAAAGATTCCGGCATTTTCCTTTGTTCCCTGATTGTAGATGACAGCAAGAGCTCCATCAAAAGCGTGGGCATGATAAGGCGGATCCATCAGGAGAGCGCCGTATTCAGTGTTTAGTTGTCTGAATACATTATTAAGCGCCGCCTCAGCCTGCGAAAGCTCTGCCAGTCCGCTGATGACAGCCCAGCTCTGTGGATTCAGCCACAGATTTGCCTCCGGATTCTCAGCTGCGCCGATTCGTTCGCCCTTTTCTGTAAATCCCCGGATAAAGCGGTCTTTATCCCAGCATAGTTTTTGAATCAGTTCACCCACCTCTTTTTGCTTCATATCCAGAGATTTTGCGTAATCAGTGTCTTTCATGTACCCGGCAAATTCTTCTAATATTGTTAATGCATAGTAAAACTGCATCGCTACGAAGGAGGATTCTCCGTTTGCGCCTAAGCGCAGACAGTCATTCCAGTCAGCATAGAGTCCTGCAGGCATGCCGTGGGGGCCGAGGTGTGCAAGAGAGAAAGAGACGGCACGTTTCAGATGTTCATAAACACTGCCGGCATCCTGATCCGCAAACGGAATCATTTCTTCCAGAAATGTTTTATCACCGGTCTCAGCGATGTATTTGTACACAGTAGGAAACAGCCATAACGCATCATCGGCGCGGTATGCAGGATGCCCGGTTTCCTGCCGGTAAGAGATTTCATCCGGCGTATCTTCATGACCCGGATTGTGGGTGAATTTAACAAGGGGAAGACCGCCGCCGTTGCTTACCTGTGCGGAGAGCATAAAACGGATTTTTTCTTTGGCCATCTCAGGAGCAAGATGGATGATTCCCTGAATATCCTGTACTGTGTCCCGGTAGCCGTATCCGTTGCGCAGCCCACAGTAGATAAAAGAGGCGGCCCTCGACCAGATAAAAGTCATAAAGCAATTATAAGCGTTCCAGATATTGATCATGGTGTTAAATTCTGGACTGGGGGTAGTTACCTTGAGATGATCAAGTTTCTCATACCAGTATACTTTCAAAGCTTCTAATTCTTTTTTTATTGTTTCAGATGGTTGTTTATAGGCAGCTATGATGGAGGAGGCTTCATCTGAATTATGGGCTCCAAGCAGAAAGACTACGGTTTTTGTCTCCGAGGGTTTCAGATTGACTGTACAGGAGAGTGCTCCGCAGGAATTTTCATTGTAACTGACGACGTCTCCAAGACTGCCGGATGTGACGCCCTGAGGATTGCAATATCCATGATATTTTCCAAGGAAATACTCTTTATCTCCGCAGTAGGAAGATACGTCGGCGCCCGCAAGGCCGAAAAAGCGTTCCGTTACCTGCTTGTCGTCTACTTGCTCATCCTTGGAAAGAGCGTCAAGGTTGCCGTGTATCTGCTGTATGATTCGGTTCTTTTCAAACAATGTTCTGTCAATGAACAGTGAGTATTGTAGATTTACCTGATCCTGTTCGTAATTGCTGTGGTTTGTAAATTCAGCGTAACCGGTTAAGGTAAGGCTTCTTTGGCGCTCTGAACAGTTAGTTACTGAAAGGGCCCATACTTCATAGGTTTTTCCGAGAGGAACATAGTAGGAAACTTTTGAATTAATCTCATCATAATCAGCTTTCATACATGTATATCCCATGCCGTGACGGCATTCACATTTATAACTGCCGGTTTCTTTTCCTACCGGCTGCCAGGAAGCGGACCAGTAATCCTTCGATTCATTATCCCGTATGTAAAGATAGCGTCCGGGCTGGTCAAAGCTGTTGAAGATATAACGCAGAATCCGTCCGTTTGCTCCGGATTTTGCAAAGCTGTAGCCGCCGGCATTGTTAGAGATGATCGCCCCGTATTCGGGGGAGCCCAGATAATTGACCCAGGGCGCGGGTGTATCGGGGCGGGTGATTACGTATTCTCGGTTTATGTCGTCAAAATATCCATAATTCATATTTTTCTCTATCCTTTCTCTGTCTTATATTAAAGTCACACTAAGGTTACGGTAATCCGGTGCTCCCTGCCTGAAAGCGCAGTGATCGTCTTTTGAGGGATGCGTATAAAGGTATTCTCGTTTGCTGTAAAGCTGTCCTTATCGCAGACGACGAGGCTTATGCGGTAGGAGCCGAAATCTTTACCGAATTCATTCTTATAAACGACCGTAAGTAGTTTGCCGGCAAAAGGAACACGGATGGACGCGCAGCCCTCCCCGTCAAATTGCTCTGCCAAAAGCTTTGGAGACAGGAACAGATCTCCAGCTTCGCCCCGGATACCGAAGACTTCTGTGATCATAGTCATCATGAACCAGCTTGCCGCCCCGGTCAGGTACGCATACATTCCCCGGCCGTCAGAGCGGAAATATTCCGGAATACCCGGATATATATGGCTGGTATCGAAGTCAAGAGCCGTGTCGGCAAGAGTTTTGAGGGCTTTGTAGCCTTCTCTGGCAAATCCCCGACGATAGAGGGCATTGGCATACATGACTGTCATATGGGAGAAGACAGCGCCGTTTTCCTTTTCGCCGTAAGCAAAGCCGAACATGCGTCCCATGTCGAATTTTAGCTCTTGGAAATCTGTGTTCAGGCGATAGCCGCCGATTTCACTTTTATAGAGGTAATGGTCTGCACTTTTTATTATTTTTTGAATCTGCAGATTGCTTGCCGTTCCGCTCATGATAGAAAAAACTTGGCCGGTCAGCATCATGCGGACATGGCCGTTACAGATTCCCTCCACAGCCCGTCCGTGGTTGTCATAGTAGCTGTTAAACCATCCTTCTTCACTGTCAATATCGATCCATTCCTGTGTCCTTAGATGTTCTATAAGCCAATACGCTTTCTGGGCCAGATTTTCTGCGAGAACCCGGAGAGAATAGGATACATGCCTGCCTGTCACAGTATGGCGGCAGCGGTCTGTATAATCAGACAAAAGCTGCTTCTTCTTGCCAATGTCAGAAAAAGTATCCGGATTATGATCCAGAAGAATGGAGACTTCTTCTAAAAGACTGGTAGTATGTGTCGGGGAACGCTCATCCAAGAGATAGATCAGTTCAGCAAGGGACAGCAGGTTTCCGGCGTAGGCACAGGTAAAGGCTACGCTTTCTCCGCGTTCGGATGCCATATCCAGCGCATCATTCCAGTCAGCGCCTCGAAGTCTGCAGATATTGTGTTCCCCTACATCATAAAAAGCGGTAAGCTGTTGGATGATCAGGTGCTCTAAGATGCTTCCGGTATAGACCTTGTTTTCAGCGGTGCGCTGTCTGCTGCCGTATTCTTTTGTCCACCGGGTATCTGCGGCGGTTCCGCGCATAGCCTGAGGATCCTTAAAGTAGGAAACATTTTTTTGCAGAATCTCAATATCTCCGGTCTGATCAATATAAAGTTTTGTAGTCATCAGAGGCCAGAGCGCATGATCCATCCAGACGCGCGCAATTCCGTTGCGGTCCGCTATAAAATTGCCGTCACCGTCTCCGATAATGGTGGCATTTGTCCCGTCAATACGCACCCCTTCATAATTGAGGGCGATCATGTGTCCGACCCGGTCCGGTTCCATAAGAAGCAGAGACAGGCAGTCCTGCCATAAGTCTCTCCAGCCCCTGCCTCCCCGCCCGTAGTCATGGTAGGGGAGAAAAGAGCAGCCGAACATCCGGCGGAGGAAGGGCTGAAAACAGACCCACTTCATCAGGCGGTCAAAATCTGCCTCCTTTGTGTGGAAATCTGCCACTATCTGGTTTTGCCAGTAGGACTTTGTAGAAGAGAAGGCCTTTTGTATTTTGGCGGAGGTATTATATTTTTCAAATACGGTTTCAACGGCCTCTTTCTTGTCTTCTATACCAAGAAGGAGGATAAAATCAACCGTTTCGCCGGGTGCCAGAGTAATCTTTTCAAACCGGAAAGCGCCCATGGCTTCCCGGCCTTCTGCGCTGCAGAAAGCTTTATGACCGGGATAGGCTTCATAGACAGCGCGGGGATGTAAAAAGGTTCCGCCTTCTCCGATAAAATCTTCTACGGTTGGATAAAAGCATTCTGGTAAACGACTGTCTCCCGTACACCCTAAGACGTAGTAGATCCGGCTGTTAGGGCGGTGCCCCTTTTCGTCAAATGACATTGTAGGGCAGACGTAGATTCCTTTCTCATCCGTATGAATGCGGTGCAGCATGGAAGTGACGTTTCTGTGGTCGCGGATGTTATCCGCGCTGCGGCCATAGATAGGAACAGCGGCGCAGGCAGAAAACCGCTGCGCAGTTTTCGATTGATTTTTTACGGTTATATACATGATTTCTACATTATCATGTTCCGGGATAAAGGAGGTAACCGCAGACGCCAGTGGGTAAACCGCAGGGGTGCGTTTCAAAGTCTGCCACATGAATCCTGCCGTCAGTTCACTGTCATCCTGAGCGGCGGAAAATTTCCCGGCTTCTTGTTCGGCGGAGACTCCAGAGACAGAATATACGCCCGCGCCTTCTGCCGCGAGCCAGAAGTTTCTTGTCGAGCGGTTATTATGGAGATTTTCAGAGCTGACGGGTTCTAAGAGAAAAGATTCCTGATCAAGCTTGGCATCACCGCCGAGATTTGGCGTGACGGCGCTCTTTAATCCGGTTTCCGCAGCAAGGGGGAAGTACAGATAATTTGTGTTTTCTGGTTTATGGATAAGAAAGCTTCCGTGTTCATCAATAAATTCTAAATGTTTCAATCTTTATGCTCCTTTCTGCTAATTTGACGTATGACAGAATCATATAGAAAAATCCATATTGAGAATATAAAAAATATGAAAAAAATATCAGAATCATGACCTAAAATAAACGTCTTAATACTTGTAGGATCTGAGGAAGGCGGCAGAAAAAAATGTGTCATGAATTTGATATTTTTGTAAAAAGGATTGTATAACCACGAAATAATATACGGTATAATCTGTCACACAGAAAGTGAAACGGTCATTTCGCAAAAATAAAAAGGAGGAATTTTAAAATGAAAAAGAGAGTAGTTAGTATCTTATTAATTGCGGCTATAGCGGCAGGCGCTTTGTCAGGCTGTGGCAAGTCATCTGATTCTGGTTCGGGTAATGGAGGCGAGGAAGGCAAGGTTATTAACATCTATAGCTGGAACGACGAGTTCCGCGAGCGTGTAGAGGCAGTATATCCGGAAGTTAAGGAAACGTCTTCCGACGGTACAGTGACTACTTTAAACGACGGCACGGAGATCCACTGGATCATTAATCCGAATCAGGACGGCGTATACCAGCAGAAACTTGACGAGGCGCTGATGAAGCAGGCAGACGCGGCGGCAGACGACAAGGTAGACATCTTCCTGTCAGAGACAGACTATGTAAACAAATATACGGACAAGGATGCAGAAGCGGCCATGCCTCTTGCAGATCTTGGGATTGACCCGGAGAAAGACCTGGCGGACCAGTATGATTTTACAAAGGTAACGGCATCGGATGTGGACGGCGTACAAAGAGGTTCTACCTGGCAGTGCTGTCCGGGACTTTTAGTATACCGCCGGGATATCGCAAAAGAAGTGTTCGGAACGGACGATCCAGAAGAGATCGGAAAGAAAGTGGCAGATTGGGATACCGTGAAAGCAACGGCGGCAGAGCTTAAGGCTAAGGGATATTATACTTTCTCATCCTATGCGGACACCTTCCGTCTCTATGGAAACAGCATCAGCGAATCATGGGTAAGCCCGGGCGAGACGACCATCAAGGTTGATCAAAAGATCATGGACTGGGTAAGCGACTCTAAGGAATGGCTGGACGCGGAATATCTGGATAAGAATGTAAAGGGACAGTGGAATGATGACTGGAACAAAGCAATGGGTTCAACATCCAAGGTATTCGCGTTCCTCTTCCCAGCATGGGGCATCGACTTTACACTGAAACCGAACTGGGACGGCGAAGACGGTGTATGGGGCGTTACCAATCCTCCGCAGGAATACAACTGGGGCGGTTCTTATGTCCACGCATGCACGGGTACGGACAATATAGAGCATGTAAAGGATATTATCCTCTCGGTAACGGTAAATAAGGATAACCTGTTAAAGATTTCCAAAGAGTATTCAGACTTCACAAATACAAAGAGCGGTATGCAGAAAGCGGCATCAGACGATTCCTTCGCATCAGACTTCCTTGGCGGACAGAATGCGTTTACTTATTTTGCACCGGTTGCGGAGAACATAAAGATCGCGCCACTTTCTGCTTATGATCAGGGCTGTGTGGAATTGATCCAGAATGCGTTCAGCGATTACTTCCAGGGCAAGGTTGACTTTGAAAAGGCAAAGACGAATTTTGAGACGGCGATCAAGGAGCGTTATCCAGATATCACGGAGATCCAGTGGCCGGAGACGAAGTAGGGAGAACCTGCCTGCGGGGCCGATAAAAAGCCCCGCAGGATATGAGAAAGAAAGGAATGACAGTTTATGAAGCAAAAAAAGAAAAAAGTTGATTATTCAAAATGGGGATATCTTTTTATCCTTCCGTTTTTTATCAGTTTCTTTATCTTTTCTTTTATCCCTCTGATCGATACGATCCGGTACAGCTTTTTTGAATACTATCGTTCGGGGATCAAAGAAGTCGGACCTAACTTTGTGGGAATGGCAAACTATGTAAGCCTTTTAGGGTCGGATATGTTAAAATACGCGGCAAACACCATGATCTTATGGGTGATCGGATTTATCCCGCAGATCGTCATCGCGCTGGTGCTTGCGGAGTGGTTTGTGGACGCGCGGTTAAAGATCCATGGGACACAGTTTTTTAAGGTAGTCATCTATCTGCCGAACCTGATCATGGCATCCGCGTTTGCGATGTTATTTTTCACCATGTTTTCCACCAACGGGCCGGTCAACGGGATCCTCATGTCTATCGGCCTGATCAGCAAGCCCGTTGATTTCCTTGGCTCTGTTATGGGGACCCGGTCGCTGGTCGGATTTATGAACTTTCTGATGTGGTTCGGAAATTCAACGATCATGCTGATGGCGGCGATCATGGGTATCAGCCCGGACATCTTCGAAGCGTCTGAACTGGACGGCTGCAACAGTTTCCAGAGATTTTTCTTTATCACGCTTCCGCAGATTAGGCCGATCCTTGCTTACACTCTGATCACGGCGATCATCGGCGGCCTTCAGATGTTCGATGTTCCGCAGATCCTGACAAACGGACAGGGAACGCCGGACAGAACGTCCATGACGCTGATCATGTTCCTGAACAGCCACTTAAAGAGCCGGAACTATGGTATGGCCGGAGCGCTGTCTGTCTATCTGTTCATCGTCAGCGGTATCCTTTGCTTCTTTGTATACCGGATGACGAACAATGACGATCCGGACGGCTCGAAGGCAGCGGCTAAGAAAGCGAAAAAGCTGGCGAAAAAACAAGGAAGGAGATAGGAAGATGAAATCGAAACAGCCAAATCATTTACGGAGTATAGTTGCACATACTGTATTGATTATTCTGTCATTTATGTGCCTGTTTTTCTTCTATATTCTGATTGTCAACGCAACCCGGTCACATGCAGACCTCCAGAAAGGATTTTCCGCGCTGCCGGGAACCTATCTGCTCGAGAACCTGAAAAATGTCGCTAACGACGGAACCTTTCCGATGTTCAGGGGTATCCTTAACAGTCTGATCGTATCCGGCTGTTCCGCGGCGATCTGTACATACTTTTCCGCGCTGACGGCATATGGCCTTTATGCATATGACTTTAAATTAAAAAAGATAGCCTTTACATTTATCATGGCGATCCTTGTTATGCCGACACAGGTAACGGCGATGGGATTCTTACGGTTAATCACTAATATGGGAATGTATGATTCCCTGCTTCCGCTGATCATCCCGTCCATCGCGTCTCCGGCGGTATTCTACTTCATGTACAGCTACCTGCAGTCCTCGCTTCCGCTGTCCCTTGTGGAGGCGGCAAGGATCGACGGCTGCGGAGAGTTTATGATATTTAACCGGATCGTGCTGCCGATCATGAAGCCGGCGGTGGCGGTGCAGGCGATCTTCTCATTCGTCGGTTCATGGAACAATTACTTCGTTCCTGCTCTGGTCATCCAGTCCAAGGATAAGATGACTGTGCCGATCCTGATCGCGACTCTTCGTGGAGCCGATTATATGAATTTTGATATGGGCAAGATCTATACGATGATCCTCGTGGCGATCGTGCCGATCATCATCGTATATCTGCTGTTGTCTAAATTCATCATCGCGGGAGTAACCCTTGGCGGAGTGAAGGAATAAAAAAGATAAAAAGGCTGTTTCGCGGCAGCCTTTTTATTATATGTAAATTTTGTTTCTTGTATGTTATAGTATACTGGCCTTTAAGGAAACAAAGTTTTTATTAATGAAGGAGGAAGAAGAAAATTATGAAAAATCATGCACACAGCGGTACATTGACAAAACAGCCTTCCATGCTGGAAGAAAAGCACCGTGATTTTGCAAGGAGGGCTGCGGCAGAAGGAATGGTACTGCTTAAAAATGAAGGACTGCTTCCGCTGTCAGACTCTGTATCAATTGCGCTGCTTGGCGGCGGGGCGGCAGAGACAGTAAAGGGCGGAACCGGTTCCGGAGACGTGAATAACCGTAAGAGCGTATCTATCTATGAAGGACTTAAGGTAGCAGGCGCAGCGATCACGAGCGAAAACTGGCTTATGGATTACCGAAAGCGTTATGCTGCGGCCAGAAATATCTGGAAAGAAAAGATATTGGCGGATGCCAAAGAAGTGGAGAACCCCTTTGACGCATATGCGGCAAACTCTTTTTCTATGCCGGAAGGACAAAAAATTTCGTCAGAAGATATAAAAGGGGCGCAGACAGCGGTCTATGTGATCAGCCGGATTTCGGGCGAGGGGAAGGACCGCAGACTGGAAGAAGGAGACTATTATCTAAGCAAAAAAGAAAGGGAAGACATTCTGTTTTTAAACCAAAGCAAGATTCCCACTGTATTAATACTGAATACAGGCGCGCCCGTGGAGCTTAAAGATATTCTGGAAGAGGCGGGTCAGATCAAGGCAATCTTGTATATTTCGCTTCCCGGACAGGAGGGCGGCACAGCTGTTGCGGATGTATTGTATGGCCGCGCTTTTCCGGGCGGGCGGCTGACAGCCACATGGGCGGGACAATATGAAGACTATCCGTCTGCTAAAAGCTTTGGTTATCTGAGCGGTGATCTGGAAAAAGAAGAGTACAGGGAAGGAATTTATGTAGGATACCGGTATTTTGACAGTTTTGAAAAGAAACCGCTGTTTCCTTTTGGATATGGCCTTTCTTATACAACTTTTTCTATAGAACCTTTAGAAGTTAAAAATACAGAAGATGGCGTGGAAGTGACGGCTGCAGTAAAAAATACCGGAAAATCTTACGCCGGCAGAGAGGTGGTACAGATTTATGTAACATTGCCTCAGAATGGCGGAGCAAAAGAGTATCAGCGTCTCGCAGGCTTTAAAAAAACAAAAGTGCTGCTGCCGGGAGAGGAGGAAAGACTTGCAGTTACTATTGATCAGAAATCCCTTGCCAGTTACTCAGAGCAGCAGTGCGGATGGGTAATTGAAGCAGGAGTCTATGGCGTGTGGGTAAAAAGCAATGCAGATGAAGGAAAGCTGACGTCGGTTCTCACAATCAAGGAACAGACAGTGATACAGAAGACAGAAAGTATATGCCAAAAAAAGATGGATTTTACGGAGATTGGATTGTCTGCTTCCGCGAAAAAAAGGGAAAAAGAGTGGTTAAAGGTGGCAGAAGAAAAAAATATTCTGAATCTGTCGATAGTACCGCGGGCAGAAGAGAGAACAGAGTATCAGGCTCCTTATGCGAAAGAACAAACAGTGGAAGAGCTGATTCCTCTTTTATACGGGAATATAACAAAAGGGACAAGTACGCTTGGCTCTGCTGGAATCCGGGTGCCTGGGTCTGCCGGCGAGACAACAGAGGCATTAGAGGACACGTATGGTATCCGTTCACTGATTATGGCTGACGGACCGGCAGGATTAAGGCTCAGGCAGAGCTATGAAGTGGATCGCGGGACGGATATGGTATATGGAACAGGAGTGCTGGGATCGCTTGAAAATGGTTTTTTAGAGGCACAAGTGCATCATGAAAATGCAGATATATATTACCAATACTGTACGGCATTTCCGGTGGGAACAGCATTGGCCCAGACATGGGATATAGATCTGATGAAACAATTCGGCGAAGCTGTCGCAGCGGAGATGGAAGAATTTCATGTAGATCTGTGGCTGGCGCCAGGTATGAATATTCAAAGAAATCCGCTGTGCGGACGTAATTTTGAGTATTACTCGGAAGATCCCTTCCTGACAGGCATGATGGCGGCTGCGGTGACAGACGGCGTGCAGAATAATGGAAGATGTGGCGTTACTCTGAAGCATTTTGTCTGCAATAATCAGGAAGATAACCGGATGGCTGTAGATTCATGTATAACAGAACGCGCGCTCAGGGAGATTTATCTGAAAGGCTTTGAGATGGCAGTAAAAATAGGCAGTCCGGCAGCCATCATGTCCTCTTATAACAAGATTAACGGCGTCCACGCAGCGAACAGCCGGGATCTTTGTACAACAGTTGCCCGTGAAGAATGGGGATTTGAAGGAATTATAATATCTGATTGGAATACAACCGTACCTGAAGACGGAAGCATACCGTGGGAATGTGCTGCGGCGGGAAATGATATTATCATGCCGGGAAATCAGAAGGATGAAGAAAATATCCGCGGAGCGTACAAAAAAGGAGAATTATCTGAAGAGGAGATAAGAAGATGTGCCGGAAGAATACTTCGGGTGATTAGGATGCTTTCTAATGGAAAAGAATAGTAAAAGTTCTCCGTCAGCCTGCGAGAACTGACCGATCATCCGTTTTCCGTAACAGATAACTGTCAGAAATGTATCTGCTGCGGCTCTTGTATCAGCAAATGTCCGTTCGGAGCAATCTCTGACAGTTCACGTATGATAGAGGTCATTGATTACCTGAAGGGCGACAGACCGGTATACGCGCTGGTAGCCCCGGCCGCGGAAGGACAGTTCGGCAATGATATTACGATGGAGTCTATTCGGAAAGGTGCAAAAAAGATGGGCTTTAAGGATATGGTAGACGTAGCCATCGGCGCAGATTTCGTTTCTGATTCCGAATCGAAGGAATGGGCAGAAGCGCATGAACAGGGCAAGAAAATGACAACTTCCTGTTGTCCTGCGTTTGTTCATCTCATCCGCCGTCATTTCCCGGAGCTTGCAGATCATATCTCTACTACGGTATCTCCGATGGCGGCGACGGCAAGACTTGTAAAAGCAATGCACCCGGATGCTGTCTGCATCTTTATCGGACCATGTATCGCGAAAAAGAGCGAGGCCGGACAGGTTCAAGACCATGAAGAGGAAAATGCAGATCTGGTTCTTACTTTTGAGGAATTTCATGCAATGCTCCGCGCGAAAGATATTAAGCTTGAGCCGGTAACGATGGGCGAGCAGCAGAACGGCAGTATCCATGGGAAGAACTATTCTAATTCCGGCGGCGTGACAAGAGCTGTGAAATAGGCGTATATTGAGCATGGCGGAGCGGTTTGAGGCGACGATCTGCCAGAACGGGCGCGAGGGGCTTAAGCTGGCTCTGGAGGAGGAGTACGCTCTGATCCAGACAGGTGTTTTACAGAGACCGGGAAGTGGAATTGGCGAATAAGGAATTAAATAAATTTAGAAAAAGAGTTTATAAATTATTTATAATTGATTTAAATACATTTTAACAGTAGGATTTATAATAAAGATGTAAAATGGCGAAATATAGAATAACAGGAGGGAAGATGACAATGAAAAAGAAATTAACGGCAGGTTTATTAGTATTTGCATTGATGATAACATCAGTTATGCCGGTAATGGCGGCGCCAAAAGCCAAAAAAATCGCTATCAAAGGGAAAAAAACGGTTGCCGTAGGAAGTACGATTGAACTGGACAGTGTTATCACACCGAAAAAAGCAAAGGTAAAAGATTATAATATTATCTGGAAAAGCAGCAAGCCGTCTGTAGCAAGAGTGCTGGACAAGAGGGACGACGATACAAAAATAGAGGGAAGAAAAGCCGGAACAGCGATCATCACTGTGAGCATTAAAGGTACGTCGCTCAAAGCCAAATGTAAGGTTACCGTTAAAAAGGTGAATAATAAAACCGAGATCAGCAAAGCGAAAAAAACAATAGATTCGTATAAAACAGAAGCGAAAAAACTGAGAGCAGAGATTAAGAAGCTTAAACCGGGAAAAACATATCGGGAAAGAAGAAGTCAATATCGTAAGTATGAGAATAAGATCGACAAGATAGACGATAAGCTCGGCAGGCTGGAAGATAAGTGGGAAAACAGATATGAGGCGGGGAAGATCACCTATTCTCAATATGAAAGCTTGGAAGCAAGGATTGAGAGTGTAGAAGATTATCTGGAAGAACTGGAAGATTATCTGGAAGAAAGATTTGATTATGACTTTGATTAGAAATGTTTATCCTGATTTTGAGAGGAGAGTAGGATAATGAAATTGACAGCGGTAAAATCCTAAAGTGGGAAGAAGAATCCTTGGATTGATTATATAGGGAAGTCTACACGTTTTCGAAAAAAGTATAATATCCTGACCAAAGCAAACGCGGCGCGCGGTAGAAATACTGGAGCCAGCGGTTGCTTTGGTCAGGATTTTTTTGCCGTTTTTTCCATAAAGAGACAGGAATTCTCTTTTTTTGTCTTTTTGGAACATTGTAAAAAATTGTGCGAAATGCTAAAAAATAATTATTAAAAGCGCAGAGAATTCACAAAAAAGCACAAAGGATGAAGAAAATTTACTGTGAGAGGAGGAGGAGTATGAAGCTTTGTTATAATTTGCAGACATGTATGACAAATCCATCTTTAGAAAAAGATTTGGAATTATGTGAAAAAGCAGGATTTGAAGCTGTGGAAATTAATTTTGCAAAGGCCAGAGAGTATCTGAAAGGACATTCTATGGAACAGTTGGAGTCACTGATTGCAAGCCATAATCTAAAAGTAGCAACATTAAACGCAATTTTTGAAATCAATTTTTGCAATGAAAAAGAATGGACCCGTGTGACAGATGAATTCCGATTTGCGTGTGAACTTGGACAGGCATGCATATAGGGTTTGAGCCAGTCGGGACAATGGCGGTTCCTAATTTGGAATGGGCCTTAAACATTGTACAGAAACTGAATCTTCCAGAGGTTGGATTGGTTATTGATGATTTTAATCTGTATCTTTGGGATTTGCTTTCTGATGTGGACTTAATCTGTACGATACCGCCGGAAAAAATATCGATTGTTCATTTAAATGATGCAGAAAAAATTCCTTTTGCAAGGCTTGATCAGACGCATCGGTGTATGCCTTCGGATGGTCGGATCGATATCGCAAGATATATGCAGAATGTGAAGGACAGCGGTTACGGCGGTTATGTATCTATAGAAGTTTTGAATCCCGGCATTTGGATGAGGGGACCGGAAGTTGTAATTCCTGAAGCATATGCAAAGGGAATGGCGGTGTTACAGTCTATTACGTAGAGAAAGAGAGGAAAGATTATGAGTAATTTAACAGTGGCTGATGAATCAAAAAAATACTATTACAAAATCGGCGGCGCGGAAAAGGCGGCATATGGATTTTGGGGCTTTGGAAGTGATCTGGTATTCCAGACCATCACAATCTATCTGACTTATTTTTACACGGATATTTTTGGGATTACAGCGGCTCAGGTAACAGCATTGTTTTTGGCAGCGCGTGTGTGGGATGCGATCAATGATCCGCTTATGGGAGCCCTTGTTGAAAAATGTCATTTTAAACAAGGGAAATATATTCCATGGTTTGTGGGTTTATGTATACCGTACGGGATATCCACAATTTTAGTATTTACAACCCCGGCCTCTATCGGAAAAGTGGCTTATGCATGGTTTACATATATCCTGTTCGGTATGCTGTTCACAGGAATTATAATTCCGGTAACGTCATTATCGTCATCCATGACACAGGATCCTTTGGAGCGTGCAAAGTTGAATTCGTTCCGTATGTTCTGTTCCGGTATCGGCGGCGTGGGATGTTCTATTCTTGTTCCTGTATTGTCCGAAAAGCTTGGTTCAACGCCGCAGAACGGATATCAGAGAGCGATGATTGTTCTTTCGGTTATCATGGTTATTTCCTTCCTGACAGCAGGAAAAGTATGTAAAGAACGTGTTCCGGAGTCTGCGCTTGATAAATCAGAACCATTCCGCTGGAGAGATCTTCCGGTTCAGATTACAAAGAATAAACCGCTGTTGATCTTATTTATTATGTTTTTGAGCGCATATACCTATAACATTCTTGTTTCATCTGTCGGAACTTATTTTGTTACTTACAATATTGAAGGGAAAATATCTATGGCGACGTGGTCGTTATTACAAACGCTTCCGTCTATTGTGCCAATGTTGTTTGTGCCGGCAATCGCGAAGCGGATCGGTAAAAAAATGGTAGTAATTGCAGGCTGTATAATTTCTACAATAGGTATGCTGATGTTTGCCGTTATGCCTGCAAATGCGATTATGGGGTTCTGTATCGGTAAATCTCTGGGCGCTTTCGGATATGGTATGACCCTTGCTACTATCTGGTCAACATTGCCCGATTGTGTGGAATACGGCGAGTATAAGACAGGAAGAAGATGCGGAGGACTTGTATTTTCTCTGGCATCCTTCTCAATCAAGATTTCTATGACGATTGCCGGAATTGTTCCGACGATTGTATTCTCATTCGTAGATTATGTTCCGAATGGCGTACAGAATGTTCCCTGTCTGATGGCGATTAAGATGATGAACTCTCTGATCCCGGCAATCGTATTGATTATTGGTATTCTTGCCTATACAAAATATGAATTGACAGAAAAACGGTTCGATGAAATCGTGGAAGAATTAGCAAAGCGCCGTTTGAGAAATTAAGAAGGATTTAGAAAAGAGGAGGAATTGTATGAAAGTTGTATGCGGTGTAAAAGTTGGTAATATGAAGGACTCAGACGAGGCAAAGCGCGGCAGGGTCGGAGTTGTGGATTTCCCGGTAAGAGAACTGGGACCGGAAGAGGTAAAGATTAAAGTGGCATATTGTTCAATCTGCGGTTCAGATCCGCATATTGTCGGAGGAGCTTTTGGGCTGGAACCCCCATTTGGACTGGGGCATGAGATGTCAGGTATTATAGTCAAGATGGGCGAGAAAGCCGGCGATACCGGATTGAAGGTAGGCGACAGAGTGTCGGGTAATTTCCTGAGGTATTGCGGCTCCTGCTATTACTGTACGACCGGATTGCAGGAATATTGTACTAACGCCGGAAATGAGCCTTGTATGGCGGAGTATGTTGTATGGCATAAGTCTCAGGTTGTGAAGCTCCCGGATAACTGCAGTCTGTTAAATGGGTGCCTTCTTGAGCCGCTATCTATAGGAACCAGAATTATGGACCGCTCAAGGATTAAAGTAGGCGACAGAGTATTGGTGTCGGGAGGAGGTCCTATCGGACTGATTACCTGCCAGTTATTTAAAAAGTATGGCGCGACTTCTTTAACATTAAGCGAACCAAATGAAGAAAGGTGCAAGATTGCAAAAGGGATAGGTGTAGATTATACAATAAATCCGATGACAGAGGATCTGTTCAAAAAGGGAATGGAGATTACAAATGGTTTGGGATATGATGTGATTGTCGAAGTGTCGGGAATTCCAAGCGCGGCAGAAGCCGTCCTTTTGCTGGCAGCGAAAGGGAGCATGGTGCTTTATGAAGCAATGTTCCCGAACGAGTATAAACTTCCGCTGAACCTGTATGAGTACATTTACAGCAGAGAAATCACGATTACAGGAACTTATTGCTCCCACTATAATTTCCAAAGGTCGGTACAGATGCTTCCGGAGATGGATTTCAGCGCGTTTTTAGGCGAAGGACAGATTTTTGATATTGATGATTGCGAAGCCGCGTTTGCCGCGCATCTGAGCGGAAAATACCCGAAGATCATTATTCGCTGCAATCAGCTTGATGAAGAATAAAAATACGATGATAGAAAGGAAGGTTGCTATGGGCAGTAACAAATTACAAACAGTAGCGGAACTGGAAAACAAATGTGTGGATATTCGCACGAACCTGCTAAATTTTATCTATAGGATCGGTATGGGGCATCTGGGAGGGGAGTTGTCCATCGTAGAAGCTACAGTGGCGCTTTATTATAAATATTTGAATTATGATGTGCTTGACCCAAAAAAAGAGGGGCGCGACCGTTTTATTCTCTCCAAAGGTCATTGTTCAGAGACGCTTTATACTATTTTTTCTGAGCAGGGAGCATACACGCAGGACTATATGGTAGAGCACTTTGAGTCTTTGGATACCTATAAATTCGGTATGCATTCTAACCGTAAGAAATGTCCGCAGATAGAAGTGTCCGCCGGATCTTTAGGGCACGGTCTTCCGATTGCGGTCGGCTATGCTATGGGAGCCAGATATAAGAAAGAAAATTACCGTGTGATTGTTATGATTGGCGACGGAGAATTTGATGAAGGAACAAACTGGGAAGCTTTGATGGCCGGCGCACACTATCAGCTGAACAATCTGGTATGTATTCTTGATAAGAACCAGCTTCAGATGACAGGAAATACAAAGCAGATCATGAATATTGACCCAGTTGCGGAAAAGGTAAAAGCATTTGGATGGAATGTGATAGAAGTTGAGAACGGAAACGATATGCAGCAGGTATGCAGCGCTTTTGATCAGCTGCCGGAGAGGGATTATACAAAAAGAGCGAAACCTACCTTTATTATCTGCAATACGGTAAAAGGGAAAGGCGTCAGCTTTATGGAGAATAATCACAAATGGCATGGCGGCGGAATCGGTGAAGAGGATTTGAAACGCGCGCTTGCAGATGTCGCTAAGATGAGAAAGGAGTGCTAATATATGGCAGCAAAAACAACTTACGATTTTGATATGATGCTTTCCAGTGCAAAGGAGGCATATGGAGAAGAGTTATATAAAATGGCGCAGGAAGGTATTGATTTTGTCTTTACTTTTTCAGATAATGTCGCTCCTTCTACAAAGGCAGGACAACTGGTAAAAGATTTTCCGGACCGCTGTTTTAATATGGGAATTGCAGAACCAAATCAGGTGGGAGCCTCTGCAGGGCTGGCACTTGCCGGAAATGTTGTGTTCGCACAGGTTTTCGGACCTTTCCTTCCTCTTCGCGCGGCAGATCAGGTTCACACGGATATTGCGTACAACGATGTAAAAGTAAGATTGATCGGCACTCATTCAGGAGTTACGGCAGGGGGCGGCCCTACGCATAATGATATTGCAGATCTTGCTCTTTACCGTGCGATTCCGAACCTTACAGTGTGCGTGCCGGCAGACGCCAATCAGTGCGCAAAATTTATCCGGGCTTCTATGGATTATGACGGACCTATGATTATCCGTATTGACAGGGCTGGTTCTCCGAATGTATACGCAGAAGATTATGAGCTGGAAATAGGTAAGGCGATTCAGCTTCTGGAGGGCAAAGACGCGACTATTATCTCGTGTGGCTCGAACTTATATGAGTGTTTAATGGCGGCCAAGATGTTAAAAGAAGAGCTTGGACTTAGCATTGAAATTTTGGATATGCATACAGTAAAACCGTTGGATAAAGAAGCAATTATCCGCGCCGCAAATAAAACTGGCAATGTAGTCACTGTAGAAGACCATTCTATCAATGGCGGACTTGGCGGGGCTGTGGCGGAAGTTCTCTGTGAAGCAGGTTATAAGGGGAATTTCAAACGGATTGGTATGCCGGATGAGTTCGCAGTATTAGGCGCGGTAGATGATATCTATCATTATTACGGAATGGATCGCCACGGAATTGTAAAAGAACTCAGGAAGATGTTAGGAAAATAAAAAACGGATATAATAAGGAAGGCAGGTGTTTTCAGATGATGACACAAGTATTAGGCTGCTGCGGACGTTATATTCAAGGATACGGCGAGATAAAAAATCTGCAGAAGCATATTGGCTGGATGGGAGAAAAGTATCTCTGTGTTGCCAGTAAGAACCGTCTCCGCGATTTGAAAGAGACGATCACCGAAGTGATGGAGGGAAAAGAGGTTATTTTCTATCAGTTTAACGGAGAATGTTCGTGGGATGAGATCTATAGTATTACAGAAGTTGGAAAAGAGAATGGGATACAGGCAGTCATCGGGGTGGGAGGCGGTAAAATTGCGGATACTGTAAAAGTTGTTGCAGATGAGCTGGGGAGCATCCCACAGGTGATCATCCCTACGATCGCGGCTACAGATGCCTATACAAGTGCGGCGGCTTTAATTTACGGCCCTGACGGAATGGTTGCTGATGTGAAGAATTATCCGCACAGTCCGGACGTGGTACTGGCTGATACAGAGGTTCTTTTAAAAGGACCGGCAAGATTGTATGTATCCGGTATGGGAGATGCACTGTCCACTTACGTGGGGGGCGTTGTGTGTCAGGAGCACTATTTTGAAAATCATTTCGGCGGAGTTGGCACCCATACTGCACTCGCGGTTGCGAAATTATCCTATGACATGCTTCTTCAATACGGAAGACAGGCTAAGATCGCGGCTGAACGGCACATTCTGACGGATGCATATAATGCGGTTACGGAGGTAAATATTCTGATGAGCGGTATGGGATTTGAGAATAATGGTTCCGCCTCCGACCATTGCTTCTACTTTGGGACATTAGCTTTGCCGGATCGGGAAGAATACGTTTATCATGGAGAAGGAGTCGCGTTTTCCACATGCTGTCAGCTTGTAATGCAGGGCGCTTCCAGCAAACAGCTGGATGAAGTATACCGGTTCTGCAGGGACGTAGGACTTCCGATCACATTTGACGATATGCATTTGCCGGATCTGACAGATGAAGAATATGATATAATGACAAAAGCGGTATTAAAAGAACAGTTTATTCATCATCATCCGTTTCCGGTAACTTATGAAATGATAATGGGCGCATATAAAACTGCAGATGCGATTGGTCATTTGTATCATGACGGAGGCAGTTTGCTATAGGATTTAAAAATACAGTTTACAGGAAAGTACTTTATAGTGCTTTCCTAATTGTGTTTTGGAAAGAGATGGGCATATGCAGGATAAGAGAAATTATTTGAAAAATATTACAGAATTAAATTTTTCCGGATACAAATTTGTTCTGTATTATGGAGAAGAATTAAATGAAGGGATTGCGGAATTTCCTCACTATCATTACCCATTTCAAATTTATTATGTACTTGAAGGGGAAATCCATATCAACATTGCGGGCATTCAGGAAAACGTTTCAAAAAACGGAGTTTTGTTTTTGAATCGCAACATCCAGCATCATGTGATTTATAATCCGGATGAACCGAAAAGATATTTTACGATTATTTTTGATATCGCTTCCAACAAAAAAGATTTGTGCAAAGGTCCTGACGGTCCATTGGAATATCAGGATTTGATGAGTGCAATACAATCATGTACGGGAAAAGGCTACTGTATTTCTAATGAGTTTTATGCCGACAGCATTCTGGATTCTCTGTATGAAGAATTGGAAGCCAGAGAAATCGGGTGGAATACGACGGTTGTCAACTGTTGTTATCGCTTCTTTTTAAAAACGCTCAGACATATCTCAAATACGAAAGCAAAGGACACGGAATTATCAGGAACAGAGAATCTAGCGATGGCTGCTTCTATGTATATCCACGCGCATTATGCGGAAGAAATATCAATTGAAAAGGCAGCCAGACAGCTTAATGTCTCTCCCAGACATATTAACCGGTCTTATACGAGCATGTTTGGGATCACATTCATAAAAAACACGAATCTGCTTAGAATTGCGTATGCTAAAAATTATCTGTGTGAAACGGATGATTCGCTTGAGATGATTGCTGAAAAAGTCGGTTTCTTTTCTGTACGGTCTTTCTATAAATTATTCCAGAAATATGAAGGGATATCGCCCGGAGAATACCGGGTACTTCATCGGAAAAAATAGAACTTAAAAAGCAAGTGTGAAAGTCTTTCTTAAGATCTGCACACTTGCTTTTTTAAAAAATATCTACTGCATTTTCAATACTGATTTTATAGCAACACCCTGATGGGATTCTTCAAATGCTTTATTGATATCCTTGAAATCATAGAACTTCATTAATCTGTCTGCCGGGAATTTCCCTTCGTGGTAGTATTCTAATAATTTCGGAATAAATGTCTTTGAATTCGCATCTCCTTCCACAACGCCGACTAATGATTTTGCTTCTCCCATAAGTTCTTCCTGCACATTGATGGTCAGATCGCCGGTCAGTCCTAACACAACCGCGGTTCCTTTGAACCTGACGCATGACAGCGCTTTTTTTACAAAGTCACTTACGCCGGAGGTGTCGATAGCGTAATGACATCCGCCTTTTGTGATTTCTTTGATCTTACCTACGATATCATCGCACTCTTTTCTGTTGACCGTATGAGTAGCTCCTAATTCCAATGCAAGCTCAAGCGATTTCGGATTGCCGCCTACGGCAATGATATTCTTACATCCTGCGATTTTTGCCGCCATGATAGCGCTCATTCCGACAGTTCCGCAGCCGAACACGGCGATACTGGAATCAAACTTTGGATTCAGCGTATTAAATACAGTTCCGGCTCCGGTCTGGATTCCGCAGCCAAAGGGAGCGACGATCCCTAAGTCAATATCATCGTACGGAACTTTAACCGCCTGTCTTGTATGTACCACAGCATATGTCGCGAATGTTCCCTGACCGAAGAAGGTTGCGATATCTTTTCCGTCTTTATGTAAGCGTGTTGTGCCGTCGGGCATAATGCCGCCGAAGTTGATGGTGTTAAAGTCCTGACAGGCATATGGATGGCCATTAAGACATTCTTCACATTTACCGCAGGAAGAGAAAGAGAATCCGACGCGGTCGCCTGCTTTGAATTCTGTGACTCCGGGCCCGACCTTTTCTACGATCCCTGCGCCCTCATGTCCAAGTACCGCCGGCAACGGGACGGGGATCGCCTGATGCTGTGCGCCTTCGTCCGTATGGCACACGCCGCAGGCCGCAACCTTCACTAAGATTTCCCCGGCTTTCGGATCGTCCAACTCTAATTCTTCGATTATAAACGGCTGTCCCTTTTCGTATACTACTGCTGCTTCAATTTTCATCTTAACAAATCCTCCTGATATTTTGAAATATGATATTGCTGCCTATACATCTATTGCCCGGTTATATCCAAGTGTGACTGCTTCTAAAACTCTGCCCGGCTTTACACAGTCGCCGATCATGAATACACGGTCGGCCGTATTATAGAAGCTGTTGACGAACTCCTGATCTGTCTTCATTCCTGCGGCCAAGAGAATTGTATCCGCTTCCAGTAAAAGCTCTCCGTCTTTTGTTTCACAGGTCAGTCCTTCTTCGGTTACGGCTTTTGCCATCGTGTCTGTGTAGATTTTAATTCTACTGTTTCGTATATATATGTTCATTGCATTTTTGTGCATGAAATAAGAGTCCGCGGCCCAGTCGTCTTTCATTTCTACAACGGTAACGTCTTTTCCGAGTCCGTCCAGATAGATTGCGGCCTCGCTCCCCACAAGTCCGCCTCCGAGAATCACGACCTTTTGCCCTACCTGCGGTTCTTTGCTGTGCAGCGCCAAAAGACCTGCCACTTTTGGGCTGTCAATACCCTCAATCGGCGGAATGACAGGCGTTGCTCCTATGGCGACCATAACGACATCAGCCTTTAACTTTGCAACGTCTTCGGCAGTAATTTCCGTATTCAGCCTAATTTCTGCATTTGTTTCTTTCAGGCGTCTCTCTAATACTTTGGCAAAGTTATACATATCCTGTTTAAATGGAATATACTGTTCTGACAAAAGCTGGCCGCCCAGACGGTCGTTTTTCTCGAATAAAGTTACGGTATGTCCTCTTTTCGCGGCGGTTATGGCCGCTTCCATGCCGCCGACTCCGCCGCCTACAACCATAACTTTTTTAGGTGCGGAGGCAGGAAATCCTGATTTATTTTCCAGTTCATTTCCTACAACCGGATTCAATGCGCAGCAGAAGGTCCGGTTGGTCAGATAATTGTAAAAGCAGGTGAAACAGCGGCAGCATTTTGTGATATCGTCCTTGCGGCCGGAGAATGCTTTTTCCGGGAAATATGGATCGCAGATAGACTGACGCGCGATTTCTACAATATCGGCCTGCCCGGAGGCAATGATCTGTTCCATCATGTCCGGATCGTTTAACCCTCCGACAGTAGCAACCGGAGTTTTGACATGCTTTTTGATCTCGGCCGCAAGATGGACATTGCATCCGTGTTCGATGAACATGGACGGGTGTGTTACTACAAATGCATCGGGGTCTTCATGGACTCCTGCGGATACATGGATAATATCTACTTTTCCGTCCAGTATTTCTGCCATCTTTATACCTTCTTCGATGCCGTATCCGCCTTCAATAATCTCAGAACCGCTCATGCGGTATTCAATCAGCATATTATTTTTACAGGCCTTCCGAATCTTTTCAATGACTAAAAGCGAAAATCTCATCCTGTTTTCCAGACTGCCGCCCCATTTATCTGTCCGGTGGTTCATAGTGGGCGACATAAACTGTCCTAAGAGCCATCCGTGCCCCCCGTGGACAAGCACCATGTCGATGCCTGCTTTCTGACAGAGAACGGCGGCATCTGCATAGCAGTCTGCGACGCGTTCAATATCTTCATCAGTCATGCTTGTCACGCGGAGACCGTCCGGATTCGTCTCATTATTCGGTCCGAGTACGAGAGGATCGCCTGCCCCGTCATGACTTCTGGCACCTGCGTATTTGCCTCCGTGGGCTAGTTCCATTACGGCGATACAGTTGTGACGATGCATAGCGTTCGCATATTCCTTAAGGGACGGCAATGACATGACATCGTATAGCGTAACTTCTTTTGTGTGTACGCGCCCGACAGGATCGACGATGCCCAGACCGATGGCGACGGTTGCTAAGCCTCCTCTTGCCCGGTTTTCATGGAAGGCAAGGTCTTCCTTTCTCATATGGCAGTCCGGATCCAATTCAGGGTTAGACATGGGAGCGCCGAAGATACGGTTTTTGAATGTAACCCCATTGATTGTGATAGGATTAGCCAGATTTGGATAATACTGATTTCTCATAAGTCTCCTCCTGGTAATTATATTCGTGTTCATTGCAATGATTCTAAATTAATTGTATAATATTTAACAACTAGTGAAAAACAGAAAAATTAAGATATCGC
>ERZ778504.503-NODE-503-length-40346-cov-9.365441_pt1 | contig 40346 bp, 39 predicted proteins | sample MGYA00510046_ERZ778504 | MGnify/ENA primary metagenome ERZ778504 (study PRJEB29527, sample SAMN07138964) | mouse gut metagenome | material: feces | host: mouse | place: China:Nanjing | collected 2016-01-25 ...
GACAGCCCCCGTTGAGCGCCCCGTCAGCTAATCTGATGCAAACATAGTGACTTTCATGTTGTTCTTCAGTTTGGTGATGAGCTGTATTCCGTCAATGAAGAGTTTACTGAACAGGTCTTTGCCGATATAGCCCTTGTCTCCGACAAGCTTGCCATAGATGAATTCTACGAAAGACTTTATTTTCAGAGGCTCACGGTCATCGACATCACCCGGTGTGATCATGAAGTTAAGTATCTCACCTCTGTCATTGCAGATCAGATGCAGCTTGAAGCCGTAAAACCATCCCAGAGAGCATTTGCCGCGTTGTGCCAGGCCTTTGAAAACCTTGTGCATGTGGATGCGCTGGTTCCGGCACACACGCAGCAGGGTGCTGTCCACGAAACTGATGCCGTTGCATTTGCCAAGCAGACATTTCTTTACGAAGATGACAAACTGTAAGGCCACTGATTTTTCCAGTTCCGTAAACCGATTGTATGAGACAGTTTGTGGGAACAGATGTCTGTACCGCACACAAATTTCATTCAGATAAAAGTGTTTGAGGCATTTATGGTTGGAACTGTGAAACATGATCATTATTACCATGATTTCAGCCTGGGACATACGGCACTCCCGGTGATATTCCCGTTTTCGATCCTTGCGTGACTCTGAAAGCCCTCTTCGACAGAGCATGGCGTTAAAAACCTTGCAGAATTCATCTGCCATTACGAATATTTCAGTAATTTTGTCCTCGGTGAGCATAGCGATAATGGTATTGGTTTGTAATTCAGCACTATAAATTTAATACTTTTATCGCTAATCACCAATTTCTCAATCAATTAATTTTCATCGAACTCACGTTATTTTAGTTCGCCCGACATGGGCATAATCTAAAGTGTGTAAGTCCCGAGCGCACCCCGATAGCGGGAAGCGCATAGCCGAAAGCAAGGGTGTCGGAGGCGACTCCGAATCTGAAGGAAGCCGTAGGCAAAAGTCTGGCTCCACGCACAGAACCTTTAGCTCATCGACCGCAGGGAGATAAACTTGATACAAGGCTCAAAGTCAGGGGTAAGGCTGCTAAGCAAGTCAAAGCCCGATAGCTATCCGGACTGACGCGAGTAAATCAAGGGAGTATAAGACGGAAAGATTATGTTCTTAATCGGGGATATCTGTGGGGCGAGCCGCAAGGCGAGCAGTAACAACGAACCCACAGAAGTCAGCAGAAGCCATAGTAGCCGAGGCCTTAAAGCTCGTGGGCGGCGGTGAAGGGCAAAACCTAACCAAACGAGCAAAACTTTATTTACCCGATGAAAGGAGAAAAGCAGAAAACAATGGAAAGCTGCCCTCAGAGGAATAGCGCGGAACGCGAAAGGTATGAGGGAGCGCCTACTTTGATTGGGATAGTTGGAGACGAACTCGTAGAAGTGCAACTATCGTCAGACAGGATGTTGGAATACATCCTCACTCCCGACAACCTTAACAGAGCGTACCGCCAAGTCAAGGCCAACAAGGGGAGTTGTGGAATCGACAGAATGGAGGTGGACCAACAGCTTCCGTACCTGCGAGAACACAAGGAAGAACTGATTGAAAGTCTGCTTGGCGGAAGCTACCTCCCCAATCCCGTAAGGAGGGTAGAGATACCCAAAGATGGAGGAAGGACGCGACATCTCGGCATCCCCACCGTGGTAGACCGCGTCATCCAGCAATCCATAGCCCAGGTTCTGAGCCTGGTGTACGAGCCGAAGTTCTCGGATGCAAGCTACGGCTTCCGCCCGCGACGGAGCGCACAGCAGGCCGTGCAGAAAGCGCAGGAAATCATCAATGACGGCTATAAATACTGCGTGAACCTTGACCTTGAAAAGTTTTTCGACACGGTCAGCCACAGCAAACTGATCCAATTGCTTGGCGAAACTATCAAAGATGGTCGGGTCATATCACTGATACATAAGTATCTCAACGCAGGAGTCATGGTCGGACACAAGTATGAGGACACCACAGAGGGAGTGCCGCAGGGCGGACCTCTGAGCCCGATACTGAGCAACATAATGCTGACGGAGCTTGACCGCGAGCTTGAAAGGCGCGGGCTTCCGTTCGTGCGTTATGCCGATGACTGCGTCATCTTCTGCAAAAGCCCGAGAGCCGCCGAAAGAGTGTGTGAAAGCATCACGAAGTTCATAGAAGGTAAACTCTTCCTCAAGGTGAACCGCGAGAAGACACACGTCGGCAGTGTTCATGGCCAAAAGTTCCTCGGCTACTCATTCAACATGTGAAGGGGAAAGGCTCGCTTGTTCGTTCATCCGAAGACCAAAGCCAAGCTCAGAGCAAAGCTTAAAGAGCTGACCTCACGGAGTAACGGCTGGGGCTACGAGAAGCGCAAGGAGAAACTGACCTATACAATCCGGGGGTGGGTAAACTACTTCCGGCTTGCCGAGATGCGCAGCTTTCTGAAAGAAACAGATGAATGGCTGCGCAGTCGCATACGCATGTGCATATGGAAATGCTGGAAACGAGTGCGGACACGCTTCAAGAACCTGCAACGCTGTGGCATAGCCAAATGGCAGGCATGGCAGTGGGCAAATACCCGAAAGGGTCCTGACTTCGTCACCATAAAAGCTGCTATTTTATAATTGCCTAATAAATAGAATTTTGTAAATTTATGTCACCTTAAAATGGGTGACACGGAGTAAAAATGTACGTCAGGAAGAAGAAATATCCATCAGGCAATATCGGCATTATTGTTGTTGAGAAAATCAACGGCAAAATGAATGAACTCGTTACAATTGGCATTGCCAAATCAGATGAAGAAATAGCCTGTTTTGTAAATCAGGGCAAAGAGTGGATTGAACGGGAGAAAGAGCGCCGACATCCCCGGCTTGACCTGTTCGTGGAAGAACGTCGTAAGTGTGAGCTGGAACGTATGGAAGCTGAACGTCTTCTGTCAAGCATCACAAACATTACCATCAATGGAGCAGATCTGATTCTTGACCGCGTGTTTGACAATGTCGGATTCAACCGCATTGACGATGAGATATTCCGTAAGCTGGTCAAAGCGCGTTTGTCCTATCCGGCGAGCAAATCTGCCACGGTGGAGTATCTCAAGAATAATTTTGACGAAGATGTCAGTCTGTCAAAGATTTACCGGTATCTCGACAAGCTAAGCGACAGTCAGCACCGTATAGTTCAGAACATTAGCGTTGAGCATACCCGGAAGATATTGGGAGGTTATATCGGAGTGCTGTTTAATGATGTCACCACGCTTTATTTTGAGGCAGACTATGAGGACGAGCTGCGCAAGACTGGATTCTCCAAGGAAGGACGTCACAAGAACCCTCAAATCATATTGGGACTTCTGGTAAGTATCGGCGGTTATCCGTTGGCCTATTGCATCCACGAGGGCAACAAATACGAGGGACATACGATGCTTCCGGTCGTGACTGAGTTTGTCCGCAAATATGAATTGGAAGACTTTATTGTCGTGGCGGACTCCGGTCTTATGAACTCAGACAATATCGCCGACCTCGAAGCCAACGGCTACAAGTACATCATAGGCGCGAAAATAAAGAACGAGAGCAAGATCATAAAGGAATGGATACTCGGCCAGCCCAAGAACGACTGTCAGATGGTTGAATACGACAAGGGAGACGGCAAAAGGTTATTGGTTGGATATACCTATGACCGTGCCCGCAAGGATGCATATAACCGAGAGAAAGGTATCCGCAGGCTTGAAAAGGCATACCGAAGGGGCACACTCTCCAAGGAGCATATAAACAAGCGAGGCTATAACAAGTTCCTCGCAATGGAAGGCGATGTAAAAGTGACCATTGACTACGACAAACTTGAATCCGATGCAAAATGGGACGGCTTGAAAGGTTATCTTACCAATACTGATATACCGGCATCAGAGGTGTATGCTGCCTACCACAATCTGTGGCATGTGGAGAGGGCTTTCAGAATATCCAAATCCAAAATCGAGATACGTCCGATATTCCACTTCACACGAAGACGCATCGAGGCGCACGTCTGTATTTGCTTCGTGGCCCTGAAAGTCTATAAGGAACTGGAACGGTTGCTGAAACTTGCCAACATCAATATGAGTGTCGACAAAGTCCTGGCTCTTGCCCAGACCATAGTTACAATACAGTTGACTTTGCCTCATAACAAGCAGACTATCTCCAGAACTATGCTCATGAAACGGCATCAACGCATTGCCCCTTTATTTGAAGATGATTTTTGGGTGACACGTTGACGAAGTCAGGAAACAGATGAATGGCTGCGCAGTCGCATACGCATGTGCATATGGAAATGCTGGAAACGAGTGCGGACACGCTTCAAGAACCTGCAACGCTGTGGCATAGCCAAATGGCAGGCATGGCAGTGGGCAAATACCCGAAAGGGTTATTGCCGCACTGTCCATAGTCCCATATTGACGCGAGCCATATCAACGGAAAAGTTGAAACTGGCGCACTATCCCTCCCTTATGGAATATTACGAAAAACTGCACCCGTGTTAGGAACCGCCGTATGCCGAACGGCACGTACGGTGGTGTGAGAGGTCGGTAAACACGAAAGTAGGAGATAAACACCTGCGATTAGTGTTTACCTCCTACTCGATTTGTTTATTGACTTCTTATTATAGTAGTCGTATAAACAACGCTGAACTTACCGTCCGGTAGGTATGCGATGGTTTAATGAGGATGCCATTTGTGTAAGTATTAAGTAAACCAAATACTAGGGATGGTGATATGTAAAGCGTCTGGAGGCGGGATGGTTCGGGATTTCCCAGTATGATTCGTCTTCCGGGAGTAATCCCCTGGAGTGGCGCGATTTGGTTGTGATGGTTTATGGAATCAACGAGGATCCGGTGCGACAACGCCGCCTACGTCTCGCGAGAACAGATTATCATGTTTGAGTGAGCATTAAGGATAACAATCAACTAATCGTTGAAATACTACGTGGATGGACTGCTGAATTATGGATTAATCCAATTCCAACTTTTTATGTAATCTGTTAATTCTTCCTTTTTCATATTACATATAAAACAAAACTCTTTTTTTGTTCGGAAAGCTACATCAACATCAAAATCGCCACTATTGACACCTCTATAATGATTAAGATGATATACATATCCGACGATTTGGCATGGTTGATATCCCAAAATATCCAACCGTAAAACACGTTCGATGTCTTCAGGCCCCCATCCAATTATATTTTCATTTTCCCACCCTAACTTCTCATACATATCAACATCTACAACATAAGCTCCTCCAAAAGAATGAGTGCCAAACATCGCATGACCCATATCAGGAGTTAATAAATCCATGGGATTAGACGAACTATAGATTGACATTGTAATATCTTCATTTAAGCTTATACAAATACCATTGTATGGTATGACCATTGGTGTTTTCCCAGTTGTGATTATGGAATTCGCCTCATGTAATTGCCTAGATGGTACAATAACATCAACATCAATATTAGCTATAAATCTATGCCTGGATTGAATATCACGAAAGCCATAGTTCATATAATACGTGCGGTGAAATATCTTTGAACCGTCTTCCTTGAATATAAATTTTACGGTTGGAAAATCTTCTTTGAACTCAGAGGGAATGCGTGATTCAGTATCTACTTCATAAAAATAAATATGATGGAATATTGAACTGTAATATCTCAATGTAATCTTGCAATTTCTAAGCCTTGATGGTGAATCAATTCTTGCAATCATCATGATTGCAATACTATTTCGATCGTTAGCCATAATGTTGAACATCATTTAAATAAATTAAACATTCAAATCCCAATAATGTAAGTACTTTAATCTCATATCTTTTAGAAGATAAAGTTGGCAATACGTCATGGAACGTTCTTAAACCGAGATGAACAAATTCATTATTCTTATACAACAAGGATAACAAGCCAAGGTCATATAATATATCATATTTCAATGTATCTTGAAAATCATTTAATTTTTTGTTATATAGTGAACTAATTTGCTCAATGATATTATTTTGAATCAAACAATGTAATCGATTTCCGTTTATTATAGATAATAATTCATCAATTTGTTCACATTTATGTGGGAAAATTTTATGGTCTTTCATCCAATCATTAAATGCACAAATATAGTATAGTAAAAAAACATTAATATCTATAGCGTTCACGACATGGCGATTAAGCATTTCCTTGCAATCATATATACATCGTATTAAGCATTCTTCAGCATAATAGCGTGTGATACAGTCTTTTTCTGTCCAAAAATTAGATAGGACAATCCCATAAGGATATGGTATATTAGGTGAAACCATAATCTCATTGGCAGAATTAATGCCAGAAATAATAATATTTATCAAACATCTGACCATATCACTACACAATTCAACAGCCTCAATCTTTGACAAATAAGCCATTAGATAGCATAGCTCAAGCTGTTCTCTTAAATAATTATTCGTAAGGGATTTGTGTATGCATTCTTTGAATCGTCTCCTAGACTCGTCCAGTAAACATTCGTCCATTCTGCCAGTTACGACATACTTAGCGATGGCATAAGAATATATATGCAACATCTCAGTGTTTGTCGGTTTGCTTTTTGAAGGATTGAACAATACATCTTTAATATGATTGTCAATTTGTTCAAGCATTAATACTATAAAGTCTTTATCCATTATCCTAAAGGGAATTGCGTCAAATTCATTTATTATCAACGCAAATATAGATACAAATTGTGATATATGTACATTTTTGAGCAAAAAATATAATAATTCATGGTACGACCTTAATTGTGCAGAGTCCAAGAGCGCCAAGGGCGCAGGCAGTTTGAACCCTTGGACTCTGCATCTTGACTCTGCACTGACTCAGCTCCAGGCAGTTTGAACGGCAGTTTGAACTGAATAGTTGAACTGAATAGTGACAATTAATTTGTGCTATAATAAAAAAAATATTAATTTTGCACAATATAGAGCACCTAAAAGAGATTTGCTATTTCAAACTACGCATTCTTTTGGTGGATTTATAATTCATTAATACGCATATTCATAACAAAATAAATCATTCGTATGAAAAATATGAGAATAATCGGTCTCTCATTACTCGTGCTTATCTGTTGCGCGGTAATTTCATGCAACCGCTCCGACAACAATGGCGCAGGCTCAGTACCGGATATCAATCTACTGGAAAACGCCAGTGCAGCAAGTTCTGATGCTCTGAGCGTGTCAAAGTTCACTAAGACGCAGTTGTCGGGCGACAGTGCCGATGCATTCTTCAAGGACGCTTCAATTCTTGATGTCGCCGGTGATACGGTGGTGCTTCTTGAAAACACGCCCGCAATGTCACGCCTGATAATGTTTGATCTTAAGACCGGCAATTATATAGGACAGGTGAATCACCGTGGACAAGGCGCGGGTGAGTACAGGCTGATATTAGGCGCTTTCGTCAACGACAACGATGGCACGGTGCTTCTCCCTCTCTTTGACAAGCCGACCGTATACAAATACTCGCTTGCCGATGATTCGCTCCTGTCGACTATCGAGCGCGAACCGGTCATGACAATGATGCCGCCCATAGGAGGAGTGAACACATGTATCAACGTAGCCGTCCCCTCTCCAGAAGGATTGACAATACGCCAGTATAATTCAGGATATGAACGGATTGACTCAGTTTCGATCGCGGGGTTTCAAGGCGGTAACTTCAATACGGTGTGGGATAATGCGGGAAATAACGGCGTGTTTATGATAGCGGACACACTCTACAACCTTGTGCCGGGTGAACTCAAGCAGCTGGCTGTCCTATCACGAGGGGACAAAGCATTGACGCCCGAGAAAGATCAGGAGATCACCATGAACGTAATGACCACCGGCGAAGATGAAAAGGAATTGCTCAAGCCATATATACTTGTGCGCAATGTGCAGTACACCGATGGCAAGATGCTTCTTACGACGATGACCGACGGCGTGAAACATTCCGATCTCTATGACATGAGCAACGGCAACTTGCTCTATAGATCGACCTACGACACGCTCTCAAAGCCCAGCAGCATGACAATCAAAGATGATTCAGGCAAGTCATTGGCAGTTGAGCGGTTGTTTGCAAAAGATGGCAAGTGGTATGGCATCCTGAGCGAAGATGGAAGTATCTCTTCAGAGGATGATAATAGCATAATCGTCAGCTTTGAAATGTAGAATATTCTATACCGAATATCGATATAATACAATCTTAACGGCTACCAACATAAGTAAGTTGGTAGCCGTTAATGTTTTTAACTCAGTTAGTATGATTAAACAAGTGAAAGTCCCGAGTACCTACTTATAGTGGGAAGCGCTAGAGATATATACCCACTATGGTAGCTCCGCATGTTTCATTAGGCGATAGCGAAGATTTATGAATGGCAGTTTAGCGATGAAAGCTACGGCTTTCGCTCATGTTGAGGTGGAAAGAAGGCATTATTGGTGGCGACAAAAACAGTCGGACTAAGATTATGCAATGCTGCCAGCTGCTGGATGGCAATCGTAGCAATGCCAAATTTGTGCTATACAGACAAAGTGATATGTGGATGTGTATTTACTATGTAATCATCCAATCTACTTAAATGTTAAGGGATCGACTTATGGCAGAACGGCACGTTGTTTTAGCGGATGTTATTCAATGCCTATTTTGAATGGCTTTTTGCGCCGGACCCATTTTTTGTCCCAATATGCTCCGCGCATATGGGCTTACCAAAGAATAGTCAGAAACTTGCGTTCTGGCGACTGTCCGAGTATGTTTCAGTCAATTCAATTTTATTAAATAAATCTTTGCGGCTCGGTCGTTTAGTCGTCTAATTGTTTTCGACCACATCCACAAATAGCTTGAAATAATGCTCCCTCATTTGCGATGTCGAGTATTTATTTTTTAATAATTTTTGATTTCGTAGTATTCTTCTTGTTGCTTCTTCCTTTGGCAAAAAGAATGTCTGAAAAATCGCTTCTTTAAGATTGTCTTCATATGTCTCAGGCATGTTGACATTTCCAATAGGAGCAATAGATGCATTCCCCTTAGAAAAAAGTTCTTTGAGTCCTATACAGTCAGAAGAAACGATCATTAGGTTATAGCACATCATTTCTAACGCCACATAGCTACATTGCTCACTATATGATGGGAGCACTCCAATATCAGCAGCTCTATACCAGTAACTGAGCTCTGTTTTATCTAATAATTGTGTAAATAGTATGTGGTCGCGTAGCTGGTTTAAATCAGTATTATAATTCGTAACACCATCAATGGGGCCTATACAGACAAAAATAAAATTTGTCATCTGTTGCTTTAGTTTTACTAAAGATCTTAAAAGTGATTCAAATCCTTTTGATCGTACCATGCGCCCTACAAAAATTCCGAGTTTAATGTCTGATGCAAGCCCTAATATATTTCTGGCCTCAGCTTTTGTAATGGTTCTATTTGGTGACTCGGCTTCTTCTATTCCGTTAGGGATTAATGCTATTTTATTTTTTTGAGTATTATATATATCAATCAAAATCTTTCGCGTTGCGTTTGAAAGAACTACAATAGCATCAACAGTTGCGTAAATTTTGCGTTCTTCTTCGAAATACTCTAATATTGATTGCGATAGTTCATTTTGAAACATATCATGATGAAATATGAACGATTTAAATGCCCTATATTGCCCTAAAAATGAAGTACACCATCCTTGATTATGAATTACGAATATTATCTTGGATAATGGATAGAATGCCTTTAACATTGAAATAAGTTCCGAACATGGAGACTGATTTAATATAAAGATATTTCTACAATGGTCAGTTATTATTTTCGTAATGCCTAAAACCATTTCAGAAACATTCGAAGTACGGGAGCATTTAGATTCTAGTGCTATAGAAATTCGTGTATTAGTCTTATTGTTAATCATTGTCAACATATTCGTATCAGGACACAATGAAATTATATGTATGCTAAAATACGTAATATCTTTAAAACAATTAAACATATTGTCAATGTAAGTATTTATACCATTAATACAACCATTTTGCTGATTAAATATGTACACGTTTATTGGCTCAAACATACTTTTAATATTTCTCATCCGACTATGAATAATATGTATAATCTTCAATTTCATATGGCCAAACGACCTCCCTACCGTTTATTAAAACTGTTGGAGTCTTCATAAACGGATGCGATTTTAACCATTCTCTTGACTTGTGGATGTCAGTCATGATCTTTTCAGTGTTATAGTCAAAATCTATGAAATCAAAAAACGAAATATCTTTTACTTCTGAACTGAACCATTTATCCAATACATTCCAGGTAGGTTCTTCACCATATTTATTATAAAAACCTATTAAGTATTTATTAACACTTTCCATCTCCTTTGAAAAATTAGTGAAGATGTATTGAAACCTAACATTTGAGTTTTTTATTTCGCTTAACCTTTTGTGCATTTGAGCACAAGGATTGCAAAAAGGATTACTGATTATAGTGATATTAATTTTTGCATCTTTGTTCCCGAAATATAAGCCGCCGGCTGTAATGGAATGAGTATCCCATCGTGGGCTTTTATTGAGGATAAAATCAAAAATAGAACTATTATACTTCAAGTAATTGTATTCTCGTGAAATTTTAACAAGTGTTTGATGAGAGTCAAGCATGGTTCCTACTTTATGTGCTATTTCAAGCATAACTAAATACGATGCGCATAATACCAGACAACTGTATATATTAATGTGCTCGTATAGTTGTGATACATAAATAGTAATGGCACTTATCCAAATTATAATAGAGACAGATAAGCATAGAGGGCACCAAGTTTTAATTCGGATGTTCTGATAATATATACTCCAGACTGTAACCGGTACAGCAATGGATATAAAAATAGCTATATCATGAATGAAATCAGATGAAGCAAGGAGAAACAGTGAATTAACAGCAAAGAATGAACAACATAATTCAGATAAATCACAAAGCTTAAAAAACGTGGCTCCATTAGAATGAATGACACGATTACAGTCTACTGTCGCCTTATCGTTTTGACATAAAAAATCCACAATAGAGTGTGAAATCCTATGACTCTTGCACAATAAAAGGACTGATATTATTAAACCACCTATATTTGCAATCACTAATAGTGTAATAGACGTGAAGGCAAATTGTATAGGCAATGTTGCGAGTACTGTCGCTATTAAAAACAACACTGCACAGCAGAAGCAGACACGTCTTATTGTTTGAATTAGTCTTTGATTCTTATGAAATGAAAAATTTGGTTCGTTCGGCAAATTTTCAACGTCAATAATCAAAGCGTTTCCGTCCCAAGTATCTAAAAAAGATGACAATGTGATAACCACTTTATCTCCTGTTGCTGTTACAATTATTGCGGATTCGTCTTTAATCTCATAGACAATCAGCATTTCACCTTGTTTTTTCGCTATGAATGGCGTTGTGTCTTGCGAAATATCCGAGACGTTTTTAAAATTAACACACTCACAGTCTATGCCGTATCTACAAAGTATATCCTTTATTCCCCAAAATGATGATTGATCCGGATGCCTTGTTATAAGATCATCCAAATACTTATTAGTGTATTTAATCCCATACAACTTAAAAAATGAAACTATAATATTCCTTGTATTCTGCGCGTTATATTCCATAAAACATAGAACAGCTATATTTGTTCAATAACTTGTAAAATGGTGTTGTGCCAAAATTCTCGATTTTGACACAACACCATAAAATATGCGAGAAAGTGAGAAATATAAGATGTCGAAGTTGAAGCCGAATGATGCATGAAAAAGCATAATGTAGAAACTGGTATCCGGGAACTATGCCCCAGATCGGCCACAAAAATTCATCAGCATATTCATACACTAACTATCGAATCATGATATATTTCACCACCCGTAATCAGTTACAGATACAACTATATTTCTTGTTAGATATGAAATAATATAGGCGATTAATTTTGCACACATATATTATATCATTATCAAACTTAACTATGAGTTGATACTGATTGAGCAGTGCAGATCAATAATCCGCTCCAGCACAGAACAGACCACCTGGCGTCCATCCCCATTTGTTATAGATGCAGATGCCCGATTGAATTGTTCCTTTATTCGTCATAAATGAGCAGGGATCACCATACGATTTCCCCTCACAAGCAGAAGTCCTATCACCTGAGCCAGAAGCCGAAGCCATAGGCATAAGTTCGCCAGCTCTGATTCCTTTAGCCTCAGATGGCTCAAGAATTGACGCTGCGGATAACACAATTTTCTTTACTTTACCCATATTTAATACATTTATGTTTGTTGGCCTAGAATTAAGTATTTTTCCTCACTTATGCCAATGATTTTTCATTTTTTAACCTTGTGTTGTCTGGTGAATAATGGATAAGGCATTGTTTAACGAGTACTGCTTAACTTTGGAGATTAAATATTGACTTTATGCTACCAATACTGGCAAGCACAGCTGTAGCCTCATAAGGAATATAAACAGTCTTAGTGTCATTTCCGTTAGTGATTTCGCGAAGGGTATCAATATATTTCATCGCAAGCATGTATGTAGCCGGGTCTGTCTGACTTGTAGCTACAGCTTGCGCCACACGCAAGATCGCGTCAGCTTCAGCCTGAGCATTTAGGATTATAGCTTGAGCAGCCCCTTCCGCTCGAAGAATCTCAGCCTGTTTAGTTGCCTCAGCCTGATTAATCTTCGAGGTCTTCTCGCCCTCGGAGCGAAGTATAAGGCTCTGCTTCTCGCCTTCCGCGTTGAGAATTTCGGCACGACGATTACGTTCAGCCTGCATTTGCTTCTCCATTGCTATACGCACACTCTCCGGAGGAGTGATGTCCTGCAACTCAACACGATTGACTTTGACGCCCCATTTGTTCGTGGCTTCGTCAAGAATCACCTGTAATTTCGAGTTTATGGTATCACGCGATGTAAGCGTTTCGTCAAGTTCTAATTCACCAATGACATTACGAAGCGAAGTTTGAGTGAGCTTCTCTATGGCGTTGGGAAGATTGTCTATCTCGTAGACTGCTTTTTTGGGATCAGTAATCTGGAAGTAGAGCAGGGCATTTATCTCAGTGGTAACATTGTCGCGCGTTATCACTTGCTGACTGGGAAAGTCATAAACTTGTTCACGGAGATCGATGGCCGACGTGGATGTGTTACGCGTTATGTGAAGCCCTTCTGAACTGGTTATGACAGTACGTTGGTAAATAATCTTTGGCTTGTCAATGAAAGGTATAATAAAGTTTAGGCCGGGAGGAAGGACGCTGTGAAACCGTCCGAGGCGTTCTATGACTCGGGTTTCTGACTGTGGTACAACCTTAATACCGGCCCACGCTATTGCAATGGAAAGTATAATTACCACTACGGCAAAAATAAGTGTCGAGATGTCCATTATGTCATGAGTTGTATGGTGTAACAGTGATTATGATTGAATTGTACGCTATGACAATAGCTTCAGCGCCTCGCCGAATAATGGTGTCAGACATATTAGTGACCGCCTGCCAACTGTCACCGTCAATCTGAACCCGTCCCATCATGCCCGGTTTGATTTCTTGAGTAACTATGCAGCGACGCCCAAGTAAAGCATCCATTCCTGTGCGTGCTTCCCCTCCCTTAGCGTCAGCATGACGGCGCAACCATATTTTTATTTGAGGCATGATAAAGCAAAGAGCGATCATGGAAACGAGACCTACGATAACAGATTCCCAAACAATAGGAACCCCAAGTAAAGCGGTGATAATTCCACCGACACAACCGATGGACAAACATAGAGCCCAAACACTTTGTGTAAGTAATTCAAATATTAACAGAACTACTGCGAATATAATCCAAAGCAAAACCATTTTTTTTTCAAATTTAATGAGAATATCTTTATTCAATAATCACCTTAACTTTATTTAACACAATGCGAGGGCTAATAATTAAACATAGGCAACATATAACCATGCGGACACAAAAGTTAATTCTGTAATCAAATAGATGGTATCTTTGCAACTCCATTGACAAAAGCTGTTTATCCAATGGACCAATCAGTTGATTCATTCTGGATTATGGGATTCATCGAAATATTAATGGTCGTAAGAGGCTTTGTGATAGAGTGAAAATATCCGGCAAGTCCTGTAGCTAGCTTTTATAAACCATCCATTTTGATAAAATGCATATAAGGAAACCAAAAAAATCACGGACTGTGAAATTTTCAGGGTTGTGATTTATCGGAAATTTCCGATAGGGATCATAAGTTAAGTAATTTTATATTGTTCATAATACGCTGAAATAGGCTGGATTTATTTGTGATAAGAATTATTTTACCTGAAAATTCACTAGTTGGATAATAGAATCTCAAATCAGTCAATTCAATATATAGTCTAGTAGTATAACCATTAATTGTATTTTCAATAATGACATTGTTTATTACGCCAGCAATACCTTTTTCAGCATATTCCTCAGGTAATACGGCAGAATATAGTATGACATTCTTATTATTAAGAAGTGGTACTAATTTCAAGTCTTCCGAAGGTAGAGAAACATAAATTTCAGCTTTTGATCCTTCCAAATGCCCCTCGAAAGAGCGTTCAATGGTTTCCGGCCAAGGCAAATAGGCCGCCATCAAAAGCAGACAAGCCACGATTACAGCCATTACAGTCATACCCCAACGAACAACAGCGGACGGTATGCGGTTCATAACTTCTTGTACTTCTTCACTAAGAAGTTCTACATCTTTTTTATATGTTATGTTTTCTTTCAATTCTTCCATTATCTGCCCAGTTCAAGCTGATTCTTAATCAATGTATAATATTTGCCTTTGCGTTCCACAAGCTGTTGGTGAGTACCTTGTTCCGCAATTCGGCCATTGTCGATGACTACAATATTGTCTGCGTCACAGACTGTACTCAGTCTGTGAGCGACCACAACTACAGTCTTGCCTTTATAGAATTGATGAAGATTAGTCATAATCTTGCGTTCATTATTCGCATCCAACGCATTGGTCGCTTCATCAAAAAATATGTAATGAGGATTTTTATAGACTGTTCGTGCTATCAACATGCGTTGCCGCTGCCCTTGACTAATGCCATTTCCTTCCATGCCAATCTTGGTATTATAACCCAAAGGCAATGAGTCAATAAAATCACGTATGTTTGCCGTTTCAACCGCTGTTTTGAGGCGTTCATTATCGATTTTATCAGCAGCCACAGCGATATTGTTGGCAATTGTATCGGAGAATATAAAACCATCCTGCATGACAGCACCGGTATTGCTTCTCCACAAATGAGGATTTAAACTGTCAAGGGGGACGTCTCCTACCATAATTCGGCCTTTCACCGGTAGATAAAAGCCCAAAAGGAGTTTAATCAATGTGGTTTTGCCTCCACCACTTGCTCCTACAATGGCAGTAACCTTTCCCGCCGGAATATTGAGATTAATATCGTTTAGAACATAGTCGCGTTCAGCCCCGTCATAACTGAACGAAAGATTTTCGATGACTATATCTCTGTTGTCCGGCAACGAGTTGATCTTGTCGTGGATATGCTGTTCCTCGTCATCACGGTTATGTATCTCGTTGAGACGCTCAAGGCTTATCTTTGCGTCCTGGAGTTGACGTATGAATCCTATAAATGAATTTACAGGCCCGTTAAGAGCCCCGACTATATAGGTAAGCGATACCATCATTCCCAAAGTCATTGTCCCTTCGACCACACATTTCGCTGCGATGAAAGATATAATGATGTTAGTCATCTGATTGAAAAACACAGAGCCAACCTGCTGTATCTGGCCTAATGCTTGCCCTTTTACGCTTATTTTGAACAACTTGACCTGAATGCGTTCCCACTGCCAACGTTTCTGACGCTCGCAGTTATTTAATTTTATCTCCTGCATACCGGTAATCATCTGTATAAGGCTGCTTTGTTCTCCTGCTGCCTGCTCAAATCGTCGAATATCAAGTTCTCTGCGGTATTTCATAAACACCGATACCCAACCGATATACAATCCGTTTCCAATCAAAAAAATGAGCAGGATAACAGGATTGTATATCGCAAGTACGATAGCGAATATAAAAAAGTTGACAAACGAGAAAAGGGTGGAGATTGATGATCCCATGAGGAACGATTCGATACGTCCATGGTCACCAATACGTTGCATTATATCACCGACATTTTTTGAGTCAAAATAACTTAACGGTAATTTCATCAACTTTATAAGAAAGTCAGAAATCAAGGCTATATTGACACGTGCATTAATGTGGAGCAATAACCAGCTTCGGATGAACTCCACAGCCATCTGTGATGCCGATATAATCAATTGGGCCGCAAGTATCAGCACAATGAAGTTGATACTTCGCCCCCTTATGCCTATATCAACAAGTCCCTGAGTCAGGAAGGGGAATATCAGCTGCAGCACACTGGCTACTAACATACCGATAAAAAGCTGTATTATTTCCCGTCGATAAGGACATAAGTATTTAAGAAAAAATGATAGTGAGCGTTGCGACTTGTTACTCTCGTCTGTCCCGGAATAAAAAATGGGAGTCGGTTCCAAAGCGAGGGCCGCTCCACAATCTTCGCCGTTTGTCCTTGTCGAAATCCAGCATTTTTTTATTTCTGTTTCGGAAAAAGATATTTTTTTTGAGGCAGGATCCGCTATATGGAATCTATATCCTTGACGAGTCTTGTTGATATTGTAACAAACCACAAAGTGGCGTTGATTCCAATGAAGAATGCAGGGCAGGGGCATATCGTTGACAAGCTGCTTCATGGAAATGCGCACTCCCAGAGTCTTAAAACCAATAGACTCCGCAGCTTCGCTAATTCCAAGCATCGATACACCGGCACGAGTAATGAATGAGCGCTTGCGCAATGTCTCCAAAGAATACTCTTTACCATAGTGCTTCGCAATCATTCGCAAGCAGGTAGGGCCACAATCCATTGCATCAAGTTGCCGATAATGGGGGAATGATTTCATGTCAAGAATTTCTTATGTTGTTTTAAAACAGGTACAGAATTCCATAAAATACTCTTGTACTGAAGCGTTTATGAGCGTCATAGTCCCATCACGTGATAAAGAGGAACCGTTAATGATGGATATAAGAGTTGCAAATCTACAATAATAAAATGGGAGTGCTTTTTTGTAATCAGTTGCGATAGTCATTATGTCTCTAAATAGACATTTAATTATTACGGCGATGGACATGCACCGATTGAATTCATCACGATTATTCATTATAGACCCATCCCTGTCGGTTCGATAATAGTAATGACATAACTCAGTTGTGACAACTATACGTGCACGTGCTATTAGCATCGGTGTCCACAATTCGTCTTCGTGTATCAAACCAGGTATAAACTCTAAAGCATGCTTTAGAGGCAGTTCGCGGCGGAACATATATCCGAAAACCATTGGGACATATGCCACACTATTGACTGCTTTCATATAGTCAAATCCAGTCTCATAGACACCATATGGTAGAAATATACCCCAGGGTGATTTGATACCGTTTTCGTTAAAACACATTATTTGTCCTGTAACTATATCGGCATCTTCTTTTTCTGCGGTTTCAACCATGCGGATGACCGCCTTTGAGTCGACTACATCGTCACTATCAACAAATAATATGTACTGGCCGCCCGCGTTTGCCAATCCAATATTTCTAGCCGCTGACAGTCCTTTGTTGGCTTGCCGTATTAGCTTGATGCGCGAGTCTTTGTTGGCATAATGTTGTAATAGTTCTGAAGAACCGTCAGTTGAACCGTCATCAACCAGAACGAATTCAATATCATTCCCATGATGGTCCAACAGGGAATCCAGGCAATCTTTGAGCCACGACAGAGTGTTGTACACTGGCACGATATATGATAGACGAATAGTTTCCATACTATTAATTTGTTTGCCAGTCTCTCTTGGTCTCATGATAAAGACGGTCCAGTATCATGCCGGTTATAGTTCCGGAAGTAAGATTGATTATTTTATTTGGTTTCAGAATGGACAAAAGCCATGAGATTGAATTGGCTCTATTGTAAACCAATGGGAAGTTTCGTCTTATGAAAGTGTTTTCCATTTTCGATATGGCTGTATTTTCCAACTTTATGGCAACAACGTTGTCAGGAAAATATGCCGAATCAGACATCTCATCAAGAGAAAGCAAGACTATCGGAGTCGTGATACCGTCAAGACGCCCTTTATGCAAGATAATGTCTGATGAATTATCCGCATAAACCAGTATGCAGTCTTCGTAGTCACGCAACAATTCATTCCAACCATCATGAGACGGATAAACAGACCGTTCAATACCAACTGCTTCATTATCAAAAAAAGCAATGCATCTGTCAACACGTTGCATGGACTGACTTATATCTTTTCCGGATTCTCGGCAGCTCACAAAATAATCTTCCTCCTTCAAGAAAGACATAATGAGCAATGCCTTTACCACTTCAGACATGTCGGTCTTACCATAATTCATATTAGAGCATTGCTCCTTTATGTATCTGTCAACAGTCTGCGGTAACAAGCATCGGTATTCAGAACTATAGGTGTCGAACATAATCGAATTATGTGAATCTTAAGTATATGTCAATTCCATTGCATTCAAATACAGAGACAATCCAGAATAAATCTCGGGATTAATGAATAATCCCAGGAATATTCATTGCCAATATCTGATTGGATAGCATTGGAAGGAATTATTTACATGCAAATTTAATTATTATTTGTCACAAGTACACTACAAGAAACCTGATTTTATTGATTTAATAATTCATGAATGGAGGTGAGCAAGGGGAGTAACATTATTGTCATGTGCTACTTGGATACGTCCACCCGATTTTCCCTACACCGAGTAGATCACGCCCGACGCCACAAAAATGGATCGTCGGGCGCATATAGCCACTCAGTTTTCAACAAGGGGGTTATTTATGAGAAACGCCACTTTGTATTTCTCATCGTTTGGCCGCTTTCTTGGGAAGTGCCCAGCCTCGCTGTTTAGCTACCTCGGCGTTGAATTTATACCAGACATCTTCATCCAGGAACTCGAAGTGCATTGTCCCTTTCTTGAAAGCCTTGCATCTGAAAAATCCCCAGTAGAACCATTCTCCCCATGCCTCTTTGTCATGGTGGGCATATCTCAGCCCCCGGACGCAATCATAGTTCGTGCCGGTCACATAGCACAGGGCTTTACATACATCCTCCATCCTTTCCGCGCTCCATCCCTCAATCTGAACAAAGGGGTACGCCTCTTTCCCTTTCTTAGTGATGTTCATATAATAGCCGCTGCCGTGGCTCACATATCTGTCACGATAACCATTACACATATACGGGACTATAAATTTCCTGTTCACCATGTAGTCGGAGTTCGTTTTCCACTTTTCTCCTGTTGTGCTGTTTTCCGCCGAGAAAGAACATATCAGGTCGAAAGCCTCCAATAATGCCGTGTTCATCCTCTGTCCGTTGGTCTGTATCATAAGGTCGATGACACGGTAGATGTTGAATATGGTAAACGGCACGCTCTCCTGCTGCTCGATGAACTTATTAATCTGCTCACGAAGCTGTTTGGTGGCGTATTTCTCCATGTTCATCTTCTTGAATATGATACGCCAATAGTATTTCTGCAAACTCTTCTTATACTGCTGGTGCGAAATCTCGACACCACGGCTGTCATACCCTCCTGTCATGGTTCCGAATTTGATGGGGATATAGTCATACTCGCCCGAGTCGGGGAATTTACCCATCTCATTTATCCGTCTGGCGGCTTCAAGAGTATCGTCGAAGAGTTTGACTGCGGCGACATATCGGTTAACTATGTCACGGATTACATTATAGTGCATCAATCCCTCCTGTCCGCTGCGATTGGCTGTATCTTCATCTTCCTGCGAGAAGAAATATCCCGAAAATTCATTTTCTCCGGCACCCTCCTTATATAACTTGACAAGAGAGACTGTTACATCAGTCCTGCGTTCGGCTGTCGAGAATACGTCACCGAGATATTCCTCACGGCCATATAGGTCTATAATCTCAATCAGCTTCTCCTTGACTGAGTCGGCACGCCATCCGTTCGATACGCTGTGCGAGTTGCACAGCGCTATCACGGTGCATCCGGCAGGAGCTATGTCGAAGGCATGGAGGATGTGCTTCGCACCCTCGCTGAACGGCGGGTTCATCACTATATAATCCACATGGCTCACATCCTCGGACTTTAGGGAGAGGAAATCATCGGCGATTATGTCACACTTTCCATTGAGGAGTTTTCTCAGATGCGGGTCTTTCTCACAGGCGATGACCTCTTTTGCGCCATGGGCTTTCAGCCAGTCCACGATGTTGCCTTTCCCTGCGGACCGCTCCAGTACGGTCTTGTTCAGGATATACTCGCCCATCATCATTTTCTCGATTACCTCTGTGGGTGTCGGATAGAAATCCGCGTTTTCAGTAAAAATGTTCATAGCTTTTGTCTTGAAATGTAGTTTTAATCATTTTCCCTTTTGTAAGGCTCTTTGAGCCTACCGGCAGGGATTGCCGTTTTTCGTGCGCATGCGCCACTGCGTCCCCAAGGGTGAATAAGGCAAGTGTGCAGTCAGAGGGCGCGGACGGAATACCCGATTTTTATGCGTAAAAATCGTGGAAGGCTGCCGTCAAGCCCTCCGACCGCAAGCGCAGCGTCACTTGACATTTCACCCGGACGCAGTAACTTTCGCACGGAAATACGCCATCCTGCCGTGCCTCAAACCGCAACAGGGTCAACCCCGTTCATAACCTTGCGACTCCAAGCCTCCGAAGACAAGGGCACCGACGCGAAAGCCGACACTCGTGGCGGCTCTGGCGTCGATGCCCGTTCCGGCGTTATGCCGGATGATTGTCTGCGATAATCGTATGGACTTGCTCGGTGTCGACGGACACGGAGCAACACCTTACGGCTTCAATCTCCCGAGGTAGGCACGCAGGCACCCGGCGCCACATGTAATATGGCTCGTCGGGCGTGCGTGCCGTAACTGCGCAGCCATCGTTTTCAAAGATTCCGGAGGTTCAGCCATAAGTGCCAGACTATGGCCGACCGAATCCGGGCAGATATTCCGGGTAGGCGGTTTTGCGGAGTGCGCGGAGCAAAACCGCCCCGACCCGTCGCAGGCCGGAGCGGTTGACATTTCAAGAACTCAAAAATGGGTTCGTGAGCCGACTGACGATTATTTCATGGGCAACGAGCAAGGGAGATATATCCCGCTTGCCCGTTGCTTGTGTTTTGGAATTAAGCAGCTTCCTCCTTGTCGGGATTTGTAGCCTCCGGTTGTGAGGTCTCTACCTCGGCGGCTTCGGCTGTCGGTTCGGGTTCAGTCGTTGCCTCGGTTTCGTTGGCAGTTGTGGCTTGAATTCGGAGATACGTTCTGGAAATCGCTTGTGATGCTCTCGTAAGCGTCGTTGTTGCTTCGCTCGTTCTCGATGAAAGTCGGATGTAAAATATTTCAGAACTATGCGTTTCCCTTGGTTCTTATGAACCGGTAGGCGTTTGCGTTTACAAGATTTACAATCCTATCGTGCAACTCCGTGTTGGAGTTGCAGACTCCTCGGCTCTGAATGACCTTGTTCTCGGTCAGTGAAAACTCTATGGTCTCTATGCGGTTGCCGTCCTTATCGTGAGCCGACAAAATGATTGAATCCTCTCTGTCATAGTACCTACATTTGAATACACAATGATGCATAGCCTCTCCCTCGTTCTGATAAGCCCCTATGCTGTCAAGAACCGATACCTCTAGATCCTTGTCCTTGATGACAATGCCGAAGTAGCACGATTTGGTCTGATAAAATTTTTTCTCGGCTTTTTTCGCCTTGGCAAGTTCTTCTGCTTTTCTGCGCTTTTCCTCCTTGGTCGAGACCTTGTTGAGCCATAGGTCATGAGAGGCATTGAGGCTTACCGGGCATATATATTTCGCGTTCCGTATGTCTTTGCCGGATTTGTCAAGTAGTGTGATAAGGTCACACCATAAGCCGTAGTCCTTGATTATGTATCCGTTTCGCATTGCTATCTTGTGAGAGCTCCAACATTTCTCAAGCATAGACTTGTTGTTGAGAAAGTATTTCACGGCGCTGAGATTACCGGCTTTCATAAGTGTCTCAATCCTTGTATCAGTAAGGAGAGCCTTCATAAGTTCAAAGGGATGGCCGTCCGGCAATGTGCCTTTCATTCCGTTGCGTCTAAGTTCCGGAATTGCCTTGTATCTCGGATAGTGCCACGTATTGGCTATTATGTGGTGTACATCAGACATATTTCTGAGTTCTATCTCTGACCCCCAATTGAAGCAATCCCGATAATATCCGATTGTGCGTGCTTTTGATGTCAGTGCAGTCTGACCTTTGGAGTTCAGCCACAGACGGGAGACCTCCACGTCATAATATTTCAGTGGCTGACCCTTCTTAAACTCCACCGACAGAAGAAAAAGGCGTTCAACCTGCAAGCCATCAATGGTATCAAGAATGGCATAGTAAGTGCTTTCCTTGTGGGTGCGGTTAAGGGTGTCCTTTATTTCAAGTCTGCGACCACAATGAGGGCAGACAACAGTCAGACCTATTCCCTCGTGTCGGAACTTGTGACCACAGTCTCCGCAGGTAGTCAGACCGCTGGGCACACGGAAAGCCGGATGTCTGAATAGATTTTTCACTCCCCACTCCATAACCTTGGAGCCAACGGCGGTCAGCCTCACATTGGAGGCTGCCACCTGCTTCTCGAATTGTGTACGTGCTTTCATAGGTCAGAAGTCATCGCCAAAAAGTGATAATTCGGGTTGCTTGTTCTCCTGCGGTTTTACCGACTTGGGCTTGGAGTTGCGAGACTGCAACTTTTGGAGTTCAGCGTCTTGGAAGCGTTTGATGGCAATTGCTCTCTGCTCATTCTTCTCTTCCTCGGTCAGTTCGACGTGATGGTTGACAACCACACCGCATGTTACCGGTTTGCCGATTTCGATGTCTGGCTCGTCTATGACGTGTACCGCCATTGAGTAAATCTCATCATCGGTGAAACCGCAACAACCCGAAGCCTTGACCTCATTGAGAATGTAAGTCGCTATGTCCTCGATAGTGCGAGTGGTGGTTTCGTACTTGGCACGGAAGAGTTCATCGCTCTCCGCTCTCTTATCAAGATATGACTTGATAACCTGCTTGAAATGTTCTGTTCCTTTCATCATAGTTCCTTATGTTTGTGAGTTCGATTCTTTTCCCTCTTGTAAAGCTCTTTGAGCTTCCTGGTCGGGAGGACCGTTTTATGTGCAAGTGAACACTGCGGACATAAGGGAGCAAAAGGCAAGTGTGGAGTCAGATGGCGCGGACGGAATACCCAATTTTTGTAGGTACGAAGAAAAATTGTGGAAGGCTGCCGTCAAGCCCTCCGGCGGAAAGCGTCAGCGGCACTTGACGTTGCCCCGGACGCAGTAACTTCGCACAATAAAACATCCCGACCATGAAGCCCAAAGTTTACATCGCATATCCCGATGAAGCAGTCGGATCCATTCAGTCATATGTGCCAGCCTATGACTGTAATGGGTCGAGTGGGTTTCTTTACAGGCTGATATGCCACAGACAGCCGACAACGCGAATGACATTGAAGAGGAGCCGTAGGCGGAACCTCGATGTCAATGGCGTTGCCGGCGTATCGGCATTTGCCGTATAATGGTCATAGTACGTCGGCTTGAACATACTCGGTGTTCTGACAGGGAGTATGTCAGCCGGGAAGTTTTCCAAGGTAGGCACACTGCCGCCCGGCGCCACATGAAATATGGCTCGTCGGGCGTGTGTGCTGTTATTGCAGAACCATCTGTTTTCATGGATTTCGGCTCGTTCAGTCATAAGTGCAACCTATGACAGTAAAAGAGACGCATTAATTGTCGATTCAGACCAGTCACCTAATAGCAGCCGACAACGCGAATGACATTGAAGAGGAGCCGCAGGCGGAACCTCGATGTCACTGGCGTTGTCAGCGTATCGGCTATCGCCGGATAATAGTCATAGCCCATCGGCAGAATCATACTCGGTGTCCTGGCACGGAGTATGTCGGCCGATTCGTTTCCCAGGGTAAGCACACTGCCGCCCGGCACCATATGAAATACGGCTCGTCGGGTGTGAGTGCCGTCATAAAAATATCCATTATTACTTTGCAATGAAATCAGTAACCGAACAAGGATTGAAGGATAGAGTCGTAAGGGCTAGTGAGTTAATTGACGCTCAATATCAGATTGTATCCATTTATCATCTTAATGAAGAAAAACCTATTATTCTAAAAGACACAGTAAGTCCCAGGAGATGTCGTTTTTGTGGCAAAAGTGAACCGGAAGTTAGTTTTAAGAAAGTGGCACATGCACTTTCTCATATGGTAGAAAATCGACATTTGAAATCTGAGTACGAATGTGATTCTTGTAATGAACTATTTGCGACTTATGAAACTGATTATTCTGCATATATGAATTTGTACCACACCATGTTTCAAGTACATGGCAAAGGTGGCATTCCAAAATTCAAAAATAATTCACGTGCCGAAAGTAAGATCAGTTTTGAAGGAGATACAATAAAAATTAACATAATGGAGGGAGAAGAGCCTTTAGTCATATGGGAAGAAAAAGACAAGGAGACAAACTCCATTAAAATAGTTGGGGAAAGAACTTATACACCAGTTAATGTTCTTAAAACATTAGTTAAAATGGCGTTGTCTGTAATGCCTGAGAACGAGATGATAAATGTAGTAGAAACTAAAAAATGGCTTCAAAATCAAAAAGTTGAGGGATACGTATTCAACGCTTTTATCAGGCTTTATCGTGAAGCATTACCGTTTACGTCTTGTCTTGTTCTCAAGAAAAAAGATAATGTTACTGATAATATCCCATTTTATCAGTTTGTGTTGGCATATAAAAGTTTTGTAATTCAGGTTCCTATACCATTTATAGAAGTCGATAAATTGCTGAAAGATACTGAATATAGGCTGACACCATTTCCGACACCATTAGACGAGACACAAGTCCCTTTTGCGAAAGGTTCAATTAAATTGTCTTCAACTGAAAAAATTCGAGGAGAAAGGGTTGAGATTGGATTAAAATATAGTTCCGCAGAAGAAACTACAGGTGAGGAATCTTAAAGTATAAATACATACCAACTAATAACCAATCTGCATAAGACACAGACAGATTATCAGATTATTAACATGTTTATATGAGGACAGGCATTGACGCGAAAGAGATTGAAGAGCAGCCGTAGGCAAACCTGGATGACTTTGGCGTGTATGCCGTCATTCGGCTATGCCGGAACAATTCTAAAAGAATAAGCCGGGTATGCTCGGTGTTATCGACACGGAGCATACCCAGCTGGTGTAATTTCCCAAAGTAGGCAAGAAGGCTTACGGCGCCACATGGGATATAGCTTGTAGTAAGTCCGTGCCCTCAATGCGATGCAGTAGTATTCATAGACTCCGGCTGTTTCTGTGGCAAGTGTCAACCTACGTCTGAAAGAGCCGGCAAGTATTCCGCTAAGGCGGTTTTGCGGAGGGTGCGGAGCAAAACCGCCCCGACCCGTCACGGGTTGGAGCGAAGTATCTGACATATATTTTACATTGTCATTACGGTGCAGTCGATAACGTCTGAACCAAGCCCAAAAGCCGGATAATGGCTGAAATAGGGATGGCTGTTATTCTCTTCGTCTGATACCGGAGATACAGAAACGACATTGTTGCGTTCCCACCATTCATCAACGATAGCCTTGTCTTCTTCTGTGATACCGGAGTAATCTCCGTTCACAAGGTAGTACATAGCCCAGACTGGTATTTTTTCGATAGTAAAGTCCATAGAGTATGTTTTTAGTTATGATAGCCTAAGATTGCACCCAAGTAGAGTTTATCTCCTCTTTTCAGTTCGCTAACCATATCCATGAGGTCGGCAGAACATTCGGCAGTTCCACCACCTCCGTAAAAGTCAGTCACGAAAAGAGCGTTTGTCCCGAGTGGATTGACAACAGCCTTTTTTATCTGTCCGATTGGCCCGTTCCATTTCATCACATTGGCAGGAGTGAGTTGAGCCGAAATAGACTTGATATTGTCAAAGTGAGTCTTTTTCCACATGTTGAAGCCTCCGTTGTATGTTAGAGTGTTCTCTGCGGAGAGTGTGAACATACCTTTGGGAAGGATATGCTCAATTAGACACTTGATGTCAAACTGACGTCCTTCCTCGTTGTTCTCGTTGACGTATGAGATTGATGCCATTTCGCCGGCTACGATATTTTCAAGCCGTAAAATATCGTTTTCCTCAATCGGCTTGATGTCTATTTGATAGATAGTACCGTGCATAGTTCCTTATGTTTTGAAGTTAATGTTTTTCCCTTTTGTTTGAAGCCTTTTGGCTTCTCGCGTCCGGGGAATTTTTACGGTACAATTCAAGACGGCGACCACAGGGGACGTAAGGCAAGTGTGGCAAATGAAAAAATCGGGAATACCTGATTTGGCACAAATCGCGGAAGGCTGCCGGATTTTTTCATGCAGACAGGCCGGAGGCGAACGCTTGCCGTCGGCACCGGTCGCCGTAACTTTGTAACGAAAAATCAACGGGCGCGAAAGCCAACGGATATAAAAAGAAGAAATCCCGATGCTCACGCACCAGGATTCCGGATAGCAAAGAAATTGTCCTATTACAATGGCAGTAAAGAAAAAGCTATATTGTCGAATAGTCAGGTTCAAGCAGATTCCTGATAGTGGCAAGCACATTGCCGGGTATCAGGCAGTCGTTTGACACGAGCTTGCGGGACAGTTCCGGCAACAGCCTTATCTCCGGGAGTACCGTCGCATGGTTGGCGAGATAATCCTCGACATCGGTAGATTTCAGGCGGAGTCTCATCGACTTGCACAGAGTTATGAACGTGCCCATGAAGCGGCGTCTGGAAGTGACCTCACAGCGACCGTCCGATGTGATCCAGTGACGGCAAAGTTCCTGAACGGAAACATCCTTCAGACGGTTGATTGCCGAGTAACGGAGCACGACATCGTAGGTGCGCATCAACTGGATACCCTCGACAACATCAACCGTGGCGAAGTATCTCTGCACCGTCCTTTTAGAGGATAGCCATGTATCTTCCTCGATAATCTCGACAGTGCGGCCACATTCGCAGCATTTCACCAATCGCTCGTTCCCCGAATAGACCATGCTGTTGCCGCAGCACAGGCAGACCGTCACCTTATTGCCCTGCCGTATCGCGATACAAGGCCGGGCTTTGTCGATGACAAGTCGGCAGACCTCCTTAACGCCGGAGGAAAGCGATTTATCAAGGCGCGATACCGTATTCTGGAGAGGTGTCAGTGTCATACAAGTCAGGGAGATTATAATATGGGAATTTCAAAAGAGTTCACCACACACCGGGCATCCTTGTCGAGAATGAACCAGTATTCGGAGCGGTACGGCGAACCGCTTGCGGTCTTGGCCTCATATTCAATCTTGACTTTCCAGCCGTTGAACGGTCTGGGCGTGTCTGCACCGCTGTCGAGCGACACCAGTGACCGGATTGCCGACATTGCCGACATCTGACGCTCCACAAGCACCGTAAGCTCGCTGTCCTCAAAATTTATTTCACTGAGATTGCCTGTCCGCGACATCACCTTCTCGTTAATCTTCATCATCGACATGGCGATAGCCATTTTCTCGTCGTCGTTGATGTAGTCGCGTCCGAAAACGCTGTCCGGCTTGCTGACGGCCACAATCCTGACGGACTCCGGGCAATCAACGGAGGCATAGAGCGCGGTTTTTGCAATCTCAGGGGCTTTCTTCACCGGCGAATTACCTGCAAAGAACACATAGGCTATCAGACCCCACACCACAACGGCACCGCCGAGCAGTATGGCGAGTTTCGTTCCCGGCTTCATACCTTGATGACCTTGAGTTTGTCAGGAGAGAGACCGAGACGCTTGCGGTAGATGTGTCCGTCATCGCCGTAAAGCTCGATTTCCTCGGTCGTGATACCGTTCTCACAAATCTCGCGCACCTCCTTCTCGGTGAGAAGATGGCCGCAGATGTTCCGCCAGATTACGAACTCGCATCTCGCGTCCTCCTGACGGTAGTTGGAGCAGTTGAACGCCTTTGTGCCGACGCGGATTTCACCGCCGCAGCGGGGGCAGACAGCCACACGCGACTCCATAGCCACCGTGCCGTCGGCATTGAGCACAAGGACGGTGGGAAACGATTTCCACTCCTTGCTTGCGAAGCCGTCGAGCATTATGCGTCCCTGCGAGAGCAGTTCGGCAATCTCGTGGTCGGACATCTTGCGGTTGCCGATCACGCCGTTGATGAACAGCCCGCATTTCGGGTCTTCGCCGATGTTGTTCTCACAGCGGTACCCCTTGCAGGTCTTCACCACCTTGCCGCCGCACAGGGGGCAGCGGCCAACTACCTTAGTTTCATTTTCCATTCGTTTGATATTCTGATTGTGTTGTTATCTGTATTTTATCGTGTTCCACTCCCAGACCAGTGTCTCCGCTATCGCCTTTCCGGACATGACAGTGGCCCAGCCGTCGGGGTCGAGCGAGAACCACAGGTCGTTCCATGAGAGTGTCCGCACCTGCCATGCCAGAAGCCACAGGTCGGTGTTGATTGTTTCCAGCCGCGTCACCACCTCGTTGGCGATATAATACCGCTCGGCCGAGTTGAGAAGATTGACCTTGTGCTTCTCGGTCTTTCCCTCGGCATTTGTGACATCGTAGGAGCCGGAGGTCACAAGCTGCTTCATGAAGGGATAGAGAGCCGCCATCTGGGTTGCCGCGTCGGTCAGCTCATCGGAGACAAGGACAGCTATCGCCGTGCCTTTGAGGTGTCCGGGAACGGACTTGCGCAGCAGGTCGCAGTTACGCGGTATCTCCGTAGCCACCAGTTCGGCGGCACGCTTTATCTGATAGAGATTCTGCATGGCGCCCTGGGCGTTGGAAAGATACTCCAGCATCCTGTTCTCGACATTGTGAACACGGTCGAGAGCGAGGGTCACGGCGGCCTCGGCAGCGATTATCTTCTCCTGCGTCGACTTGCGCTTCTTGTGGATGCTTTTCAGCTCCTCGGTCTGGAGTATGACAGCCGCAGTCAGAGTCGGGTCGGTCTGCTGTGCGCGGGCCGGGACCGTGCCGCATAGAAGCATGGCCGAAAGGGAGAATATAAATGTCTTTGTTTTCCTGTTCATGGTCATTCACATTTTGATGCCGGAGGCACGCCGTCCGGCGAGGTTTTCGTCACGGTCATGTTTTGAAGGCAGAATCTTCGGCTCGATACGTTTGTTGAGCAGACAGTCGTTCCAGTCCTTGAAATCGGCAGGCGGCTGCCACTGCCCCATGCGGTAACGGAGAGTGAGATACCGTCCGACCTCGCCGTACATCGGCCGTTCCGGGTCGATGGTGAAGCTCTTGCCGTCCGCTTCCACAAGAAGGCCGTCATCGGTCTTGCGTATCTTCATCGGTATATCCTCCATAAGTCCCATGAGGCGCAGACCGTAGATGCGTCCGGCTATGTCGTTGTCGAAACAGTCGAAAGCCCTTGCGTTGGGAAAGCGCTCCATGGTGCGGATAACCTGCCCGTCGGAGAACGTGCCGCCGAGCGACACTATCGCCGCGCTGTCGCCGATGCGCAGGCGGTTGAGCTGATAGAAGGCCATCGCGTCGAAAGCCGACTCACAGAAGAACACGTTGCGCACAAGTCCGTTCCTGCCGTCCGAGAGGTCGGCCACCCATGCGGCGGATGATGAATTTGTGCCTGCCGCCTTTGACTTGTAGCCTCCCGCACCCCTAATTTCATAACCGCGCACGGTATCGTCGAACGCCTCGGTATATGGAAAGCCCACGTTATAGCCGTCAAAACTGCCGTTGCGCGTGTCGCGTATAAGCGTGATGAACGGAGCGAAGCGTCGCACTGTCTTATCTGAAAGGCCGCGCTGCCTAAAGAGGCGTGGCAGCCGTTCAGGGTCAAGAGGCTTCACTTCGTACCGTCCGGGATCGAACTCCCGGTGGGAACCCGCCGCCTTGACATATTCGCGGTCCTCGCGGTATTCAGGCTCAGGCATATTGGCAAATCTGGCCATCACCTTGGCAATCTTCTCCCATTCGGTCTTACCGGTGACGAGGAAAGCGTCAAGATTCTCCCTGATAAGGGTCACGACATCCCCTTTGGAGCCGTCGCGCCTGAAAAATGTCTGCCATCCCTTGTCTCGCGGGTGACTCACGATGATGGTGTCACGCTTGCCGTTTCCCTCGCCAAGCACAAGCTCGATGTATCTGCCCACTCCCGCCTTGCGGTCGAGACGATAGCCGAGGGCATAGGCCACATCGTCGATGCCGACCCGTGATTTGAGGTCTCTGAAATTTACCTTGTGGTCGCCGGTCGCCATAGTCAGACTATCGAGATTGATTTGGAAGCGCCACGGTCTATCCCGGCGATTTCCGATTCATAATTCTTGCGTATGGTGTTGCCGAGAAAGATGTCTTTCTCCCGCTGGTCGGTCATGCGGAAATAGAGCTGTGCCGTTGACCTGCCGATAGGCTTCATTCCCATATCGACGCCGTTGTACGAGGCACGCACGGCATAGTCGCCGGAGCGCGTCTTGATTATCGCGGCGTTCTTGAACGGGCAGACCTCTTCCGACACCGGGACGAGACACGGGTCATTCTTGGCCAGATAAGGCTGTTCACCCAGGGCGAGACGCTGCGCGTCAACGCGGTCGAGTATCATTTCCGAAGCCTTGTTCACATCGGCCATTACCGAGACTATGAACTTAGGCTCCTGTTTCAGCACGCCTATCCACGAGTCGAGATAGGCCGCCGAGTTGTCCGTCACTTTGGAATCGAAGCCCATCGAATGGCTTATCATCGCCGCCGTCAGCTCGGCCACCAGCTCTTCCTTGGCATATTTCGGGTCTCCGAACCGGCCACCGGCCTCGCGGTTGAGCCTTTCGGGAGTCATCGTGGAGTGTGTCATCTCATGGAGCATCGTTGAATAGAACTCCATGCCGTCGCGGTACACCTCTTCGGGAGTGCTGCCGGTATTGAACTGGGCTTTCATGGGGAGTACCACAATATCGCGCGATGGGGAATAATAGGCTCCGCTCTCGCGTCTGTCCGCCTGTATGGGGCACAGCCACGACTGTTCGCTTACCATGCGGTCAAGCGCAGGATGGACGTACATGCCCCGGGTGTCGCGCAGTTCCGGCGCCTTGAATCTGTCGAGCAGCTTCTGAAGACGCTCCGGCTGCACCTCCCGGAAATTGGTCTGGTCGATGTTATAGACAGGGAACGCCTTGACAAAGGGTATCACGTCGAGATTCTTGCGCTCGTCACGGCTCATGGCGCGGTATTCGTCAGAACTGACCTTCCTGCCGTCCTTGTCACGCACAAGCATATCCCAGTAGATTACCGGGAAAGACTTTTCTCCTTTCAGGACATGAGCCTTGAAATTGTGAGCCTGCTTGAATGTGAGGAACACGGGAAGCTCGTAGCCCTGCTGCGCCGAGTATAGCTGAAGGAAGAAAGAGTTGGAACCCGAATAGTTCCGGCCGAGGACATTCTGGGGAAGACCGGCGGAGCGTGCCCCGCCGATCCATCCCTGCTTCCAGTCAGAATCCTTCATGCGCTCCATACGCTCCACCATCATTTCGGCGAAGCGATCGAGGGCAGTCTGGCCGGAATTTCCCGGGCCATTAGTTCCAGACGCCATATTCCTCGTCGTCTATGAGCTGACGCTCCATCATGTCTATCTCTGTTTCATCGTAGTAGAACTCCGCTGATTCTTCGGACGGCTCAATGCCGTGCTGTTCGCACCATTCAAGATAAGCCTCCGCGTCGTCGCCCTCAAGCAAGAAGCGAAGATGTCCTATATTGCCGTCCTGGAGGAGCTGGACCAGCTCGTCGTAGTCTAATTTTGTCATTACGGTTTTCTTTTAGCGTCGTTGATAATAATGTTTACATTTTCATGGCAGTGGACTTCTCCACTGACAGGGGCGCGGCTATCTTCACCGCTATCTCCGAACCGAGATACTTGGCCGCTATCTGCTCGCGTGTCGCACTTTTGGCCTTGAAGAGCGAATAGCCGTCATCGAACGATATTTCCTGTTTCGAGGTACGACCTCGTCCTTCCCCGAGGTCAACCGACACTTTCCACTTGCCGTCGGAACCGTCTTTTGTAATCCATATACCTTTGGGATCTATTGCTTTAGGCAGTTGGAACTTAGCATAATGTGATGGCAGATGTAAACGCTCACCGAAATTACGTTCAACGAGCTGTCCGGGAGTCATCACGCGGTCGAAATAAGCGTTAAGATCTTTGCTTGTTGGTTTTTTAGACATTTTTTTGTCGCCGACCTGCGCGTAAAATTTATACGTGCCATAATCATCACGGGTTTTGTCAGTTTCTCGGTAGACATTGAATTTGTCAATAGTCAATGGACCAGATGGACCGACAATGACATTAGGATGTTTGAATGCTTCCTCCGGCACTCTGGGCATAAGCTTTGTCGGATAGTAGTGTTCCATGAGATCCTTCACAGTGATTTCTCTCATCTTATAGGCGGTAACATCGATAGCATCCATTAGACGGGGTTTGAGCTGATGTCCGTTGAGTTTGGCCGTAAAAAACCAAAACTCGGGATAGGTTTTGCTCTGATAGGCATGGCCGTGTGTAACCTTGTCGCCGTTGACAGTTACCATCTGTGGCTCACGGGGCTTGCGCTCCTGCTGTGCCTCACGGTCGTCGCCGGGTCTGGCCTCGTTTTTCTTTTCTGTCGCAGGTTTTTCCTCGACCGCAGCCTTGGCGGTTTTGGACGGCTCTTCCTGCTGTACCGTTGCTTTCTTTTTTCTTGACATATCTGAATCTAATGATGTGGATTGTTCTTTTTCCTGACATGGGATATGGAGTGTCAGAGTTTCATTCCGGAGCCTCTTTCGTTTTTCCAGTCGGGGTCAAGACGTATGGAGCGTTCCTTTGAGTCGTTATACACTACTGTCTGATATTCCCACCGGTTCTTGTCGGTCATAACCAGACCCATGTATTCGGGATGGAGGTCGTCATAACGCAGTTTCTGCTGACGCTCCCATTCCCGGAGGTCCCCCTTGACGATTTTGAATCCCTGCGGTTCCCTGAGGTCGATGCCGACAGATACCTTCTCGCCACCCACGTTGAGTTCCACCGGTTTCCCCTCGCGCACCTGCTGCTTCTGTTGGGTGCCGAGTTCGATGTCGTTTACCTTTTCCATATCCTTGAGCTTCTTCTCAATCTCAATTTCGGTAACGCGCCGGTGGATGACTGACTTGGTTTCCGGGTCAAGCTGGAGATACTGCTGTGTCTTCTCTCCGTCAACATCGACGGGACGGCGCAGTACGTCACCGCGTCTGAGGGCTTCAAGTTCCTGTGATGTAAGTTTGAGTTCGTTCCCCTTGTCGAGCGACAGCTCCTTCTTCACCGGATAAGCGATCAGGGCCGGATTTCCCTCCTTATCGGTTACGAGTTGTAATTTGAGGGGTAATGTGATAGTGGTGCCATTATGCGCCTTGATGGAGACATTCACCAATGGTGTCACCTCTCCGTCAAGTAGCTTCTGCTTAACATCTTGCGGCAGTCTTTCCGCACTGTCACGGTCAATGCCGAGCAGAGCCAGCTTGTCATAAGGGAGGGCTTCATGCTGATTTTTGTTCGGTATTTCCATTTACACGTTTTTGAGGTGATAAATTTGCGGTCTAACCGCTTGTCGGCCTCAAAATTATCCTCACATGATTGCTAAATTTGAAATTCCGAACAGTTTTGTTCTCTGTGGCTATGTCGTTTTAGCCACACTGCCCGCGAGTGCGCAGTTCCATACGATAACGAGGGACACGCCCTTTGATGGGGTCAAGTGTATCGAAAAGACATATATGGCTGAAAATAAGGAGATGACAACTCCTGAAATCTCAATCGGAATATCGGTATCAGAATCCGACTCCATAACTGTGAGTAATGACGGGAAGGCCCTATCCGCACACCCTGTCACCACTTTCGCCTCTCATAAATCCGAAGGGAAAGAGGGAGGCGGATTGCCTGAACTGACAATCTCCAATCTCCTTGCCGAGATAAAGCGCAACAACATCAGATATCCAAAGATAGTGCTTGCTCAGGCGATACTTGAAACCGGCTGGTTCCGTTCAGCGGTATGTCGCAACAAGCACAATCTGTTCGGTCTCACCAATCCCCGGACCGGCAAATACTACGAGTTCACGCATTGGACTGAATCGGTCCGCGCCTATTATACAAAGGTCCAGTACCGATATAAGGGAGGCAACTATCTTCTTTGGCTTAAAAAGATAGGCTATGCGGAAGACCCCGGTTATATCCGGGCGGTGATAAAGGTGCTGAAACAACTGTAAAGAAACTTTATCGCTCTGAGACACTGTCTCGTCCTGAAAAAAGTTGACTCCAAACGAGTCAAAGAATGACAAAATTTCAGAGTCTGCCGCGACAAAAACAGCAAGATATTCGCGATGAAGTCCTACGACTTTATGCGGAGACAGATCTTAGCTATGGCGAGATAGCGGAAGAAAATGGCATTCAAGTTCGCACGGTGGAATATATTGTACGTAACTTTGCATCTGAACTTCCAGAGATCCCGACTATGAGAAAAAAGAAGAAGGATGCCGGCGAGGAAGATTATGACAAGTTGCGGGCAGAGGTTACGCGTCTACGTAAGGAACTCCGTCAGGAGAAGATGCGCTCCGCAGCATTGGACACGATGATAGACGTGGCCGAAGAGATGTTCAACATTCCCGTGAGAAAAAAAGCTGGTATCAAACAGTGAGACGCCTGTACGCACGACACTCCGACATCTATACGATATCGGAGCTGTGCGGGCTGTTTGGTAAGAGCAAACAGGCTTATTACAAGTATGATGCGGACACGTACATGCGTCGCGAGGCCATGGAAGAACTGGCTGTCCGCTATATAGCGGAAGTCCGCAGAAAGGATCCCGGCATCGGAGGATTAAAAATATGGATTATGTATATGAAGGAGTTCGGAAGTGAATCAGCGATAGGCCGGGACCGTTTCTGCGAGATATTCGACCGATACGGCTATAAACTGCGCCGACGCAAGCGGACAACCCGCACCACCGATTCGAGTCATGGGAATCCGACATATCCCAATCTGATCAAGCCGTTGATTCCCACACGGATTGGGGAGGTGATAGTCAGCGATATAACCTATATTCCCTTGATAGATGTCATTAGCGGCGACCGAACTTTCTGCTATGCAAGCCTCGTTCTTGATTCATACACCAAGATACTGCTGGGGCACAGCATAGGGCCTACATTGGAGACGATTTATCCTTTGGAGGCTCTGTATATGGCCATAGACATACTGCTGGCTCATGGAGTGGAGCTTTCAGCTACAATTCATCATAGTGACCGTGGAACGCAATACACATCAGCGGACTATATTGAAGTATTACATCAATATCAGATGCGTATCAGCATGACAGAATCGGGTAATCCCAAGGATAATCCCGAGGCGGAGCGCATCAATAACACGCTGAAAAACGAGCTTTTCAAAGACAAAGTGTTCCACAGCATCGAGGAAGTCCGGGAGGCCGTGGAAGCAGCCATACCGTTCTACAACAACGAGCGTCCGCACAGGAGCATAGAGATGCTCACCCCGATGGAAGCCGCCTGTCGTACGGGCAGGTTCAAACGCGGATGGACGAGCCATAGGGAGAGGGCAATTGACAGCCTTGACAGGGAGGCATTGCCTCCATAAAATTTTTTTGTAACTTTGCCCCTATCCCTGGGCTACGTTGCCTTCGGGCTCCGCCCTCAGTCAACTCCGCCCAGGGATAGGATCCGGTTAGTCAACCCCCAGCAGAGAAAGAGTAAACCAATAACAGTAAACATACCAAACCGAGTCAACCTATTTCAGGAACGGACACACGCGGACACACGCCATCGTTGATTTGTTGTTTTGAAAGCCCGCGAATGTGACAGTCTCGAATATTTTTTGTAATTTTGTAGCTATAAATCACATGACAGTCAGGAAGAAAGCATAGATGCTTTTCTCCAGCGGTCTATTACGGGGCAATTACATCAATGTGCAGTCCGTTGAAAGTGATTGTCTAAAACAGATAAGAATGGAAGATAGCAGAAGAATCCTTAATAATAAAATCAACAGCTTAGTAAAGATTGGCGAGACTGCTCAGGTAGAGTTCAAGTCTGCGAGAGGTGGCTTCCCCGGCAGTTTCTGGGAGAGCTATTCAGCGTTTGCCAATACCAATGGGGGGATTATTGTCCTCGGAGTTGTTGAGAAGAACAATAAATTCCATTTCGATAATCTCACTGAAGAGACTATCACAAAATACAAAAAGATATTTTGGGACAGTGCCCATAATCGAGAGAAGATCAGCACCTGTCTTCCACGCGAATCAGATATTTCCATAGAAAACGTAAACGATTCCTACGTTCTTATCTGTTATATTCCACGCGCCAGTTATGAGTTAAGACCGGTACATGTGGGCCCAAATCCCTTTGGAAACACATATCGTAGGAATCATGAAGGAGATTATGTATGCACCGACACCGAGGTTCGACGGATGTTTGCAGACGCTGAACATGACAGACACTCTCAGGATGCCCGTATTCTCAGCGGGTTCAACTTTGAACGCGATATAGATAAAGAATCCTTCCATCAATACAGACAGACGTTCGCAAGTTTACAGCCTACACATCCGTGGACCGCCATAAGTGATATGGACTTCATGAGGAAAATCGGGGCTTATGTCACTGATTTTGAAACAGGCAAAGAAGGTCTGACGATGGCCGGTCTATTGATGTTCGGCAATTACGACAGCATCACGAATGTAGCGGCAGACCCGTCTTACTTTGTTGACTTCAGGGAAAGGATTGGTGTAGATGATCCAAGTGTAAGATGGACGAATCGTATTTATCCTGATGGCTTATGGGAGGCTAATCTGTATCAGTTTTATGTAAGAGTTTACAATCACATGATACAGTCGCTTCCCCGGCCCTTCATGATTAAAGATGGAATACGGCAGGAAGAGACACCGGCTCATGACGCAGTAAGGGAAGCCCTTATAAACTGTATTATACATTGCGACATAAATGCCATGGGTAATATAGTCGTTGAGCATACCGATGACAAATTCGTATTCAAAAACCCGGGAATGTTGCTCGTATCCAAACAACAGTATTTCAAGGGTGGCCGCAGTATTTGTCGAAATCCCATATTACAAAATATATTTATGCGTCTTGGCGGTGCAGAGAAAGCCGGAAGTGGTGTTGATAAAATCGTAGGTGGTTGGGAATATCTTAATCTTCCAACGCCAACTGTGGAGGAAGAAACTCGACCGGATTATGTAGTCCTTACATTAGCACTTAAAAGTGAGGAAAAACCAACTACCCCACAAGATACCCCACAAGATACCCCACAAGATACCCCACAAGATACCCCACAAGATGCTAATAAGACTCTTCGTAAGAAACAGCGAGTTAAAATGTTGCTGGAGTTCTGCCGTGAGCCAAAATCGTTGGCAGACATGATGGAACATATAGGCTTGAAAGATAGGAAGAGTTTTATTGAGGGATACATTAACCCTTTACTTGCGGAAGGATCTATTGCAATGACTGAACCGGATAAGCGAACAAGCGGAAATCAACAGTATGTTGCAGTGGCTGGTGCAGTGGCTGGTAAACAATAGGCGAAAAATACCGGCGATGGCTATTGCCAAATGAATAAAAAGAGCTAACTTTGTTCTCACAAAAGTGCCGGTGTTGATTTTAGTCTCAATATCCGCACTATAAAAGTATTAAGAGGTCTGGCTGTCGCTTGACCTCGCCTTTTATCATAAAAGTGTACTTGGGAGGCTCGGTAGCGCCCGACTGCACTATAAAAAAGATCAAATCGAGTCCAGCTCCACGGGTTGGACTCGTACCTTTTTTATAACGATACCCCACAAGATTTTATAACGATACCCCACAAGACAGCCGCCAGGAGAGAGACCTGACGGCTGTCTTAATTAAGCGCATACTGCAATCAGCAGCAGATGTACGGGGTAAACGGCATAGAAAGCATACTTGGCTGTCCGGCCACGGATAAATCCCCGTGTGCCGTCATAGAGGAATATGACAGTTCCGGCGAGGATGGCACCTGTCAGCCCGTAATGAGCCATAAGGGGGAGGGTGAAGATAATCTGCAAGAGTGTCTGCGAGGGGAAACAGACATGATGCCGTTCAAGCCACGGTATCATTGTGCGGTAGCGCAGGATATAGAACAGGACAATCATGACAACGCCTCTCCAGTCATAATCCGAGCCAAACCACCATGCGGTTGCCGCAGTAATCATTACCGACAGAAAAGCAATCGGCCCATGCTCGCACAGCCGGTCGAACATGGCGAGAGCCGCTACTCCCAGTGCGAGAGTGAACATGACATTATGGGTGCCGTCCGCCCCGTTGAGCAGATGCCATGGAAGCTCGCTGACAAGGCCGAAAGCGACAAGCATAATGAAATATCTCATACGGTTACGGCTGTTCGCAAAACCCTCGGCCACCAGAAAGGCGAAAACCGGGAAGGCAATCCTGCCGAAGCAGCGCAACGGCTCATACAGGGCGTTGTCATGCTCCAGCAGAAAATAAGCGCAGTGGTCGGAAATCATCGAGATAACGGCCAGTATCTTCAATGCGCTTCCGCTCAGTCGCAGAGAAAGGGGCACAAAAAATGATATAGTCGGGTCCATACGCGGCGTCACTGTATTCCGAGCAGTTCCTTTACCATATCCTCGACCTCCTGGTTTACACGCTTGAAATTGCGGTTGAGCATAATCTCCTTCTCGCGCTGGTCCTGAAACGAATATATCTTAGGAAGTTCCACATACCGGCTTTCCTCCTTCTTGATGCGGGCCATGTCGAAATGTGTCTTGCAGAAATACTTTGTCGTCTTGAACTCCTCCGACTCCTCGATGTCGAAATGCGACAGCATTTTGTCGTCGGTGGCGGTGAAATCGCGTGCCGCCTGTCCTGCGAGCCAGCCCGTCGCCATGTCCGCTATCTTGGCCGCCGGAACGAGATAATCCATCTTCTCGGAAATCGAGGTGGATACCTTGGAGTCGTTGATGGTTATGGATGTGGATGTCTGCTTCGCCTTGCCGAACACATCATTCTGCGCCCATTCCAGAGTCTCCTTGTTACGGGCCGCGCCCATGAAGATATTGCCGCAGGTGGTTATGATTTTCTGCATACCCACCTTGCCATAGTCGCTTTCAAGCTGCGGAAGCTCCTGAAAGCCGAGAGTGACGGCGACCTTGTTGCTTCGGGCGGTACCGATGAGTCGGTCAATCTTATGGAAATATAGCGTCGGCAACTCGTCCACGATAATGCTCACCGGGATATTACCCTTGGAGTTGACACGGGTAATGAGACGGTTGAGCACAAGGGCGTTCAGAGAGCCGATTACCTGTTCCTTCTCGGGGTCGTTGGCAATCACAAGATAGCTCGGGTTTGCCGGGTCGGAAATCTTCAGGTCGAAATCATCACCGGTGAACACCCAGTATGCTTCCGGGGAAACCAGACGCGCGGCGTTTACACGGAGCGTGCCAACCATACCTTCAAGCTGGTCGTTGGCCTTGTTCTCGTATGCGCTCTTGAACGGAGCCATCAGCGAGGCAATCCTGTCGTCCATCATCAGAATGTCGAACACTTCCGAATACTTGCGTCCGAGGAACGACAGCACATGCGGCATATCGGAATATTCTCCGGTCACGGTGTCCGGCTCAACCTCGTTGCCGTTATCGTCCTCATACCAGCAGCGGTCGATAAGGATAAGTTTGCCCACGCGGTCGATATAGGAAAACTTGTTAAGGTCAACGAACATCCTGTCCTCGTCAGTGGATACGTCCTTGCCGAGACGGTCAACGAAATCAAGCACCACGTTGCCGTCTGCATCGATGGCGTTGTAGTCATCCCAGTTCCTGATAACCAGTTCGAGTTTCTTTCCCTCATGGAGAATGAAGCGTCTGAGCTTCTTTCCCTTGAGGAACCCCGTCGGGTGAAAGTTAACGAAGAAATATATGATTGCGGCAAGGAAGTTTTCGGCAGAATTGGTGAAGAAGGCCTCCGAGCCGCCTTTCTTCTCGCCGCCACCCTTGTTAAGCGAGGCAAGCAGAGTGGCCGCAGTCTCCGACGCGGCGGCAAGATCCGGAATATACTTGCGCTGGATAGGATTGATGCGGTTGGAATACTCCACATCGGTGAAGTTCACGATACGGAAACTGCACCCCTGCGGTAGTTTGCCGTAATGCCTGTTCTTGCAGAACTGGTAGAAAAGAGTCTTGGCAAGGGTCGGGGCGGGTAGGTCGGCGCCCTTGCGGGCGCTTCCCCCCCTAAGAACCGTGCGT